>Ga0209058_1000001_pt1 | contig 251981 bp, 209 predicted proteins | sample GraSoiAngelo_147_FD_185904 | JGI IMG/M metagenome (GOLD analysis project Ga0209058, IMG submission 185904) | Grasslands soil microbial communities from the Angelo Coastal Reserve, California, USA - 14_1009_05_40cm (SPAdes) (version 2) | ecosystem: Environmental > Terrestrial > Soil >... | reverse complement strand
TGAGGGCGCGGGTGTCAGTGCGTTCGAGCCAGCCGTAAGTGGCGATAGGGCCCCCGCTGGCGCCGTGAGATCGGGCGTCCATCATGACGATGCTGTAGCCGGCGCGCAGCAGAAACTCCGATTGGCTAACGACTCCGATACGGTTGTCGGCGACGCCGTGAAAAAGCAGAACCCAGCTTCCATTGGGATTCTTCGGGCGGAGTTTCCAGCCTCGAAGAAGCGTTCCGTCCGTGGCGCGAACGTCGAAATCCTCGCGCGTTGAACCGGTGGCCGCGAAGGAGGCGTCGGCTTCGCGAACCAGGTCGGGAGTCAGCTCGCGGCGGATAGGATGGAGAAACGCCGGCGCGGAGAGCCATCCGGCAACCGCGGCGAGCAGCGGCGGAAGGAGCAACAGAATCAGAGCAATGCGGATCAGCCGGCGACGCATAAGTTTCCAAAGATACGAGAAATCGCCTGTTGCCGTTCGTACAATCGTTGCCTGCGAATTCCTCGTCTTGACGCTCGGTACGACAGGTTGCGCAGGGGGAGTCTGGTCAATCGTAACCGAAACCCCCACCCCCATAACCGAGACCCCCACCCCGCCTTTTTTGTAAGTGTTGCATCTAAAGAACTTAGCTGGAGCATAAGTCTTTTGTTTGCAACATTTACGGGGCAAGGTCCGTAAATGTTGCAGTTAAAGGAGTTAAAGCGAGACGGCAGGTTGGGCGCTGAGAGGGCCCTCCCTCCCACGTTCTGTAAAAGGTTGACACTGCAGGGTTTAGAGGGTGGGGGTCGGCAAAAGGATAGAGAGCAAAGGAGTTAGGGACGTAGCGAAGAACAAGATCGGATTTTATACAGAGTCCGCCCCGGCCTGGACGGGGTAGACTCCGGGCACAGAGATCCAGAGGAGCGGAGGGTGCCGGAGCTGGGCAGTAGGAAAAGCGGTGGCAAGCCACCGCACTCCACAGACGGGGATGGATCGTCGAGTTCAAAGTTTATGGTAGCACGATAGTAAACGCTTTTCAAGGATAACTTGTTAGTGATTCGAATGGACGTGGCGATTTGACACAGTAGGGTTCAAGTTGGCGGAGGGAAAGGGTTTGCGGGAGACGTGGCATTCGAAAGAATTGTGGAAATCTGTGGAAAGAATCAAAAAGACTTCGCGTTGCGTCTGGTAGGTTGCCCTGGATGCGCCGGAAGCGTTTCAGTCACGACATTGACTTGCAGTTCTGACGGGTCCGGGTCCGGCTGATCCCTCACCCATAAGAACAGAATTTCTAGTGTGCTCTTGGACCTGTAGCTTGGGCTGCGTCGATTGGCCGCGGGCTACGGCAGTGCTGATACAGGCGATGTATGCAACAAAAGCAAAGAGAACCAGCTTCATGACTGGCCCACGGCAGGAATGGCGGGACCGAACTCATAACCACAAAATCGACATTTCCTTGCGTCGGCCAAAACCATCTCCGCGCAATCGGGACACTTTTTTTGAGCGGGTGTCGGAACGGCGTGGAGGATTGGCGGCGTAGGTGCGAATTGTGGAAGATCGATGAAGTCGCCAGTAACGGGTACGGGCTGCGGGATATTGTCCTTGCTAACGGCCCAAACCAGTGCCACAACCCACCCAACCAGTGTCCATCCCAAGAAGATGTTTAGCAGGCCGATAGCAAGAGAATTCTGTTTTCCTCTCGCAGACGAAACGATGTAAGGGATGAAATAAATAAAGAGGCCGAATATCAGGACAATCGCGACAGTGCCGTCCATGAAATCCTCCCAACCAATTCTGTGCGGGAATCATATCGCCTGTGGACGTTCACAGCAAGTTACGGGGAGGGTGTTGGGATCGAGGACGCCGAAGGCGTTCTTCGGCTTGGCTCGAGACAACTTTTGAGCGGTTGATGGGAGATTTGCGGACGGGTGGCGCGCCGCGATCGGCGGAGTCATGCGCCGCCCATCCAAAAACCGAATGGCCAGCGCATGACTCCACCGATGCGCCCCGCTTGTGGGAGTCGGGAAAGAGTGGGAAGGCATGGAAAGAGAAAATTGAAATAGTGGCTGAGGGCGAAGGACGGAAAAGGGCTTTGGTGGTGGAGACTGAGACCATTCCAAAAACGGAATGGCCAGCGCATGGCTCCACCGATGGACACCGCTTGGTGGAATCGAGGAAGCCGGACGAAACTAGAAGGCAGAAACTAGAAAACAGAATGCAGAAAGTGAAAGCGAGATGGGACAGAAGAGAAAGGCAAGATAGCGACCTGAAGTCGCTGACGGTCGGTGGGCTAGGCGACTCTGCGGGCGGGTTTTTCGACGAGTTGCTTCAGCCTAGTCCGTTTACTGTTGCTTCCTGCCAACGCCGAATTGATTGCCGGCACGAGTTACTTTGCCGTTTTCGATCACCAGTTCAAGCAGTTTTTCGCTCTGCACCTGGCGGCCGGTTTCGTCCTGTAGCGCCGCCACAATCTTCTTGGTCCGCACATCAATGATCTCGCCCGTTGAAGAATATCCGAATCGCCCATCCATGCTGAAGCTAACCCAACTCACACAGTCCCGGACCTTGATGCTAGTGACTTGCTTCGGCGGCATCACCGTTGCATCGAACACGTGTATGGCGTTGTTCGCACAGTCCGCGAGCCAAAGTTCCTTCTCATCAGGAGTCAAAGCGATTCCATGACTCGGGCATGCGTGACGCTTGACCGGACCCTGGGAGTAGCCAGAAACCTCCACACGGTATAGCTTCTTGCCTGTCCGCAGATCACCTACCTCGAAGCCCAGCAAGCCATTGATGTTGACGAAAACCAGGGTGTTGCTCCAATTAACCGTAAACGGACGGATCATATTATCGAATGGGCCCACTTCGCTTGCGATCTGGTGCGTTCTCGCATCCGCCACAGAAAGAACAGGAGACCTCAGGCTTGCCAAGTAGACGCGCTCACCGTCCGACGAATAAATCGTATTGTGCGAACCGGGCTTTGCGTCGATCTTTGCAATCACGTCCCCGGTCATCGCATTCACGACGTGCCATGCCGTTCCTTCGAGTTGCGGAACATACAAGGTTTTGCCGTCAGGCGAAATTGCCATGCGGTCGCATCCGCCTTCGTAAGTTTTGTCCCAGATCTCCTTGCCACTGAGAGCGTCGATGGCGATCATGCGATTCAGGGATGTAACGTAGACCCTGCCAGTCGCCGCGCTTGCGGCGATGCCCTTGACGTTTTCCGGCGTCGCACCATCCGGAACGCTCCAGGTTTTTATGCGGCGGACAAACTTATATCCCTTGTCCACGTCGAAAACGAGGATACCGACGCCGCCATGTTCCACGTAATTGCGGACACCCGGACTGGCTACGTATAGAAGATGTTGCTCTGCCCCTGCGCGCGTCGGAACAGGGGACATCGAGAGAGAGAACGATGCCAGAAGGATCAGCGCGGGAAAGGTAAATTTTTTCATTTTCGCTCTAAACTCGGACTGCCCGTTGGACTCCGAGTGGGCAGCGGACACAGATGATATACCTTTTTTTGGAATTACTTTGAAGTTGTGAGGAGTTTGGCAGCGGGGGAAGAGGCGCGCTGCTCGGAGCGGCGTTCTTGTTCGACGTGCTGAGTGCAGTCGGCGATTTCGTCGTCGAGAGCCTTGATTTCGCGGGCGAGTGAGAGGTTTTGCGGATCCTTGGTGTAGGCAGCGAAGAGGGAATTCCTCCTGGTTCTCAAAGTGTCGCACTTTTTCTTCCAGACACCGGCGGTAGCAACCATGGGTATGACCTCGGAGCTAGTGTGCGCCTTTTTAGAGTTTGCGGATAGGGGCATTAAAAGGGTGTGTCTACAAGTTAGGAGCGGAAGAGGACCGATTCGCGCTGAAACATTTTGATGGCGAGGAAAAGGGCGGCGGAAGCGTAGACGCACGTGGATGCAAAAATGATCGCGATGTAGTTCCAGTGGTAAGTGCCGATCACAAGCTCCTTGCAGAGCAGACTCACGTTGAGGATGGGAACGAGCGCGAGCTTGGGAGTGAGCTCCACACCCGGCAGCATCGCGGCGATCGCCGGGATGATAACGATGAAAATGAGCGGCATGATGTAGCTCTGCGCTTCTTTGTAGCTCTTGGCGAAGGTCGAGATGGTGATCAGGACGGACGAGAAAAGGACTGCCAAGGGAACCGCCATGATGAAAACGGAAAGCGCCGCGCCAAATCCGATGTGGAGAGTGGTGTCAGCTTCGCCGGCCTGGATGGGCTTGGTCTGCAGGGCATTGGCGATGGCAAAGGAGATGCCCATGGAAATGACGGAGAGCGCGGCAGTGGTCAGCGCGGTTGTGAGAACCAGCAGGAACTTGCCAAGGACCAGATGCGAGCGCGAGATCGGACTGGAAAGGATGGTTTCCATGGTGCCGCGCTCTTTTTCGCCCGCGGTAAGGTCCATGGCAGGATGCATCCCGCCGTTCAGGCACAGAAATACGACGATGTAGGCGATGAAGCCGCCAAAGAAGAGCGCACCGCCGGACTTCTCAGGCGGGGCAACATTGTGCGGCTTGATCGCGAACGGCTTGAGGATGCTGACGGGAAGATTTCTGGCGGCGAGGCGGTCCTTGACGACGGAGTCGCGATAGTCGTTGAAGTATTTCTCGATTTTGTTTTTGGCGATTTCGGATTTCAGATCGCCCTCGTAGTCGTGAATGAGGACGGTTTGTTCCTTTTGGTTCGCGAGATTGCGCTCGAAGCCTTCGGGGATTTCGACGACCACGGGAACCTGCTTGTTGACGACTGCGTCCTTCCAATTCGCTTCCAGCGGAACGACCTGAATCTTTGGCACTTTTTTCAATCCTGCGAGAACATTGGGGGAATCCTCGCCGCCGATGATCATGACTTTAGGGCTTTCTTCCTTCGCCTTTCCGATCAGCACGGCGATCATGGCGCCGAAGCCAACACTGAGAAGCGGAAAAATGATCAGAGGGAGAACAAACATAGTGATGAGCGTGCGGCGGTCACGGAGAGCCTCGGTCAGCTCCTTGCGATAGACGATGCCGATATTGCGCGCAGACATCTTAGTTAGCCTCCGCGGAAACATAGTGGGGAGCGACGACTTTGACGAAAATGTCCTCGAGATCCTGTTCGTGATGCTGATCGCGAAGCTGCGCAAGGGTGCCTTCGGAGAGAAGTTTACCGGATTGGATGATGCCGATGGTGTCGCAGAGCTTTTCGACTTCGGACATGATGTGCGTGGAGAAGATGACGGTTTTGCCGTTGTTGCGGCATTCGTGGATGAAAGCGGTGATGGTGCGCGCGGTCATGACATCGAGGCCGTTGGTGGGCTCATCGAAGATCATGACAGGCGGATCGTGGACGAGGGTGCGGGCGATGGAGGTTTTTTGCTTCATGCCAGTGGAGAGCTTGTCGCAGCGGCGATCACGGAAGCCGTCCATGTCGAGACGGTTGAAGATGTTGTCGACACGCTTTTTCAGCGTGGCTTCGTCTAAACCATTGAGTCGGCCGAAGTATTCGACCAGTTCCTGGGCAGTGAGGCGAGGGTAGAGGGCGGTGGCGGTGGAGAGGAAGCCGACGTTGGCGCGGACTTTTTCCGGCTGCTCGATGACGTCGTGGCCGCAGACGATGGCGGTGCCGTCGGTAGGTTCGAGAATGGTGGCGAGCATGCGGAGAGTAGTGGTTTTGCCGGCGCCGTTGGCGCCGAGGAGACCGTAAATCTTGCCGGGTTGACAGGTAAAGCTGACGTTGTCAACGGCGCGGATTTCACCGCGTTTCTTGTCCTGGAAGCGCTTGGACAGGCCGCGAGCTTCGATCATCGAAGGACCCCTAACTGAATTGGTAAGACAGGGCAAAAGAGCGTTCAGAGTGTACTACGCGGGGGCGGGGAAATGTTACGGGCAAGCGAAAGGCGGGCACGGAGATAGGGAAGAGAACGAAAGGGCAAGAGACGCGGATCATCCCTTGTGACAGACGGGGCATTGCTTGGCATCAAACCTGTCAGGAGTGACGCGGAACATATTGTTGCACTGGATGCACACGCGGTGGATGACAGGACTGATAACGGCGCCCGGCTGGGGCGATTTGGGCAGGCCGCCCGTGGAAGGAGCGGCAGACTTTTCAGGAACGCTCTCGGTGGACATGAGGGAATTCTAGCACGGTGCAGTATGGCGTCCAAGAAAGCTGGCGGCATCCATAGGATGTGCCAAGCGCATCCCTTGGATGTGGGGGGGCTCATGGTTCCGAGGAATTGCGTGAAGGGAGCAGGGCGCAGAATAAACAACACCTGCGAGGAATCTATAGAAAGCCGCACTGCTCTTGCTAGAATGAAATGACTTGACGCCTATTGGACAGGGGTCAAGCAAGCCACGGACAAGTAACAGAAATGCCGCACCTGAGGGATGCGCCCGTGCGTCTTGCAGAGTTCGAAGTGTGGGACCGCGCGGAATAGGAAGAAATGGATCGCAAGCTGCGAAATCGAATTTTGCTCTACCTGGCGCTGGCGGCAGTGCTGGCGTTCGTGCTTGTGGAGCTGAGCGGACGAAAGCCGGTGCCGAAGATTTCGGCGGTGACGCCGGTGCGCGAGAATCTGGTGTCGTCCATCAGCAGCAACGGAAAGGTTGAGCCTATCGCCCCTTACGTGATGCGGGCGCAACTGGATACGTTTGTGCTGAAGATAAGCGTTCACGAAGGGCAGACCGTGAAGAAGGGGCAACTGCTGCTGGAACTGGACGTTAAGGATGCGGCAGCGCAGTTGGCGGAAGCGCAGGCAAAACTCCTGAAAGCGGAGGACGATTTGCGAGCAGCAAGAGCGGGCGGAAAAATTGATGAGGCCGCCAGAGTCACAGGCGACCTGGCGAAAGCGCAGGCGGAACGCGACCGGTTCCGGAAGAACAACGATGTGCTGCAACGGCTGATCGCGCAGAAAGCGGCGACGCAGGATGAACTTGAGGCGAACGACCTTGCCCTGATCAAGGCGCAGGCCGAGGTGGCCAGATTAACGGCGGTCAAGCAGGAGTTTGAGCGCAGCGTGAAGCTGGACACGGACCAGACACCGCTGCGCTTGCAACAGGTGCAAAACGAAGTGGCGGCCCTTGAGGAAAAAGTGCGGCAGGGGCGCATCACCGCGCCGGCGGACGGGACGCTTTACTCGCTGGGAAGAAGCGGCGAATCGACGCCGTTGAAGGCGGGAGACTATGTGAAGGTGGGCGATTTACTTGCGGAGATGGCGGACCTGCACAAGGTGCGCGTGCGTGCGTTCATCGACGAGCCGGAATTGGGCGCACTGGAAACGAACCAGCCGGTGAAAATCACCTGGGACGCGCTGCCGAGCAAGACATGGACGGGAAAGACGGAGACGGTTCCGAAACAAGTGGTGCCACATCAAAACCGGAGTGTGGGCGAGCTGCTCTGCGCGGTGAATAACGACAATTTGGAATTGTTGCCGAATATTAACGTGAACGTGCGTATCAATTCGCGGGAACGGATCGGCGTGCTGTCAGTTCCGCGAGGGGCGGTGGAAGCGGACGGCGGCAGGCGCTATGTTTTCGTGGTCAGAAAGAGCCAACTGGGCGTGGGAAAATCGACGCTTGAAAAACGAGAGATTCATGTGGGCATTGCGGACGCCACGAATTACGAAGTAGTGAGCGGCCTGCAAGAAGGGGAATTGGTGGCGCTTCCAGGGGACGTGGATTTGCGCGATGGGATGACGGTGATCGTCATAACGACGGAAGCTGCACTCTTTCGAGGACCAAGTAATGGTTAACGGGAGGAAACTTGCGGTTCTGCTTATCGCGAGCACGGCGATGGCGGCCGCAACCATCAAACAAGATGCCAGTCTCGAAGCGGGACGGCATGCTTACGAAGCCAGCGACTACGTGAAGGCCGTTCAAGCGTTGCAGGCGGCTGCAGCAAAAGATCCGCAAAATGCTGACGTGCAATTGCTGCTGGCGAAAAGTTATCTGGAGTTGCAGCAACATGACGCAGCAATCAAGAGCGCGGAGCGGGCGGTGGCCATTGACGCGCAGAATTCGATCTACCACGAGTGGCTGGGGAGAGCGTACGGGGAAAAGGCCGATCACGCGAGCTGGTTTTCGGCGATATCGCTCGCGAAGAAGACACGCAAAGAGTTCGAGACGGCAGTGCAGCTGGACGCAAAGAATTTTTCGGCGCGGCAGGCGCTGATCGAATTCGATTGCAGCGCTCCCGGTCTTGTGGGTGGCGGTGAAGACAAAGCAGTACGGCAGATCGAGCAATTGGCGGAGATGGACGCCGCGGAAGGGCATTACGCGAAGGGGAATTGCCGTCGGCAGAAAAAAGATTTCACCGCCGCGGACGAGGAATTTACAACGGCGCTGGAGAGCAATCCAAAATCCGCGGAGCTGATCTACGACGTCGGCGATTACGCCGTGAAACGCAGCCAGCCGGCGCGGCTGCTGGCGGTTGCGGATGCCGGGAAACGCGTGGCGCCAAGCGACCTGAGAGAGAAGTTTTACCGCGGCGTTGCGCTGGTTTTGAAGAAGGAGGGCTCCGAGGAAGCGGAACGATTGCTCAAGGAATATGCGAAAAGAGCGCCGACGCGATCGGGATATCCGCGGCCGGCTGCGGCGCACGCGTGGCTGGGGCGACTTTTCGAGGATCAGAACAAGATGGAAGAGGCGGCGCAGGAGTTTGAAAGTGCGCTGAAACTGGATCCAAAAAACAAAATGGCGCAGGAAGCGCTAAAGCGGCTGAAGAAGGGGTGAGAGTTTTATCCGAGGCTGCCGGAAAATTCCGGTCAAAAGGCAACGATGGATATTCGCGAAACGATATCGGTGGCGATTGACGCGCTGCGCGCGAATAAGCTGCGCGCAATTCTGACATCGTTAGGAGTGATTATTGGGAGCGCCTCCATCGTCCTGGTGGTCACTGTGGCGCTGACCAGCCAGAAATTTGTCATTTCGCAGATTGAGGCTGTGGGCTCGAACCTGTTGTGGGCGGAGTTGGTCAGAAGCTCGGACATCGCCCCACCGCTGAGCTACGAGATAACTTATGGGGACTTGAATGCAGTGAAATCCGGCCTCCCCGCAGTGGTGGAGGCGGCAGGGATTCGAGAATTGCCGATGGAAGTAGTGGTGGGCGGTGTTTCGGTGCCTGTAAATCTGATTGGCGTGACGGAAGGTTACCAAATGATTCGCCGATTGGTGATCTTTCGCGGACGTTACTTCGATTCCGTGGACATGGAGATGCGCAATAAATTCTGTTTAATCTCCGAGCATCTCGCGCGGCGCGTATTCGGAGTGGAGAATCCCGTGGGAAGGGACGTCCGTATGGGGGAATTAACCTTTACAGTCATCGGCGTTTTTCGAGAACGAGTATCAACGTTCGGGCAATCGGAAATTCACGATGATTCGGTCATCATCCCCTTCACGCTCATGAAGTACTACACGGGTACCGATGCACTTCGGACGTTGTACGTACAAACGGCAAAACACGAAGATGTCGATAGCGTGGAGCGACAACTGGGGCAGTTGCTGCGCAGCCGCCACCCTGCCGATGCAGGTTACGAGGTGCACACGCTGATAGCAATTTTGGATGTTGCGAGAAAGATTTCGCTGGGACTGACGATTGTTCTGATCATTATAGCCGCGATCGCGCTGCTGGTCAGCGGAATCGGGATCATGAACATCATGCTGGTAACGGTGACCGAACGGACGAGAGAGATCGGAATCCGCAAAGCTATTGGAGCGGCGAGGCGTGAAATTATGTACCAGTTTTTAGTCGAATCGCTCGTAATCAGCGGGGGAGGGGCGGTTCTCGGAATCTTGATTGGAATCGCCGTGCCGGTTGCAATCCAATCTTTCTTGCCGGGAAATTTGCGGGTTCCAGTGTCGCCGCTGAGCGTGATCATTGCGTTCGTAGTGTCGTGTTCCACGGGGCTGTTTTTCGGTTACTTGCCTGCGAATCAGGCGGCGAGCCTGCAACCAGTCGAGTCTCTGAGATATGAGTGAAGCAACAGGAGGCCCAGGGCAGTAGTGAGGGGAAGTGAACGGGCGGCGATTGGCAATACTAAAGCGGCTTCGGCGAAGAAGGAGCATGAAAATGCACTTACTGGGACGCGTTGCAGGGACGATTGTGCTGCTGACGTTGTGCGTTGGAGCTGCGAGTGCGCAAGAAGCGTCCGTGCCGAATGCGAGCCAAGCTGCGGCACAGGAGGCGCCCAAGGATGCGGTGCCAATGGCCCTGACGCTGAAGCGCGCGATTCAGATGGCGCTGCAGAACAGCAAAGAAATTCAAGTGGCAAAGATTCAAGCGAGCGTGGCAGACCGCGCCGCGAAGATCACCAAGGCACAGTTCATGCCGAATCTCTATGCGGGCTCTGGAGCAGGATACACATACGGAATACCGGAAACGCCGGGCGGACGCGCGCCATCGATCTTCAACGTTTCGTACACGGAACAAGTTCTGAACGAGCCTCTGCGCGGCCAGGCGAAGGAGACGCAGGAACAGGCCAAGGCGCAAAAGATTGTGCTGGAGGACGCGAAGAACAACGTCATCACGCGAACGGCAATGGCGTATCTGGAACTGGGGAAGGTGCGGCATTCGCTTGAGCTATTGCGAAAAGAGCAACAGAGCGCGGAGAAGATCCTGCAGGTGACGCAGGAGCGGCAGGGGGAAGGATACGAACTGCCGGTGGAAGTGACGAAAGCGCAACTGACAAAAGCGCAGGTGGTCCAAAGGATTTTGCAACTCGAGGGCCGGGAAGATGAGCTGGAAGTTTTTCTGAGATACCAGCTTGGATTGCCGGAGACGCAGTCCATCGAAGTCACACCGGAGGAGTTGCCCGGGGAAGCAGAGCAGGCGGGAGACAACCTCGTGGCGATGGCCATAACGCGCAACGCTGGATTGCAGCTTGCGGAGTCCGACGTTCGAGCGAAAGAGTTTCGGTTGAAGGGCGAGAAGCGAGGTTATTGGCCGACGCTGGAGCTCGTGAGCGTGTACAGCGTGCTGGCGAAGTTCAACAACTATAGCCAGTTTTTTACGACTTTTCAGCGGAACAATTACAATGCAGGAATCGACATGCACGTGCCGATTTTTAGCGCGCAGACGAAAGCGGCGGTGGGAATGGCGGAGATAAACCTGGAAGCGGCCAGAGTCAACCTGACGAACAAGAAAACGGAATTGACCGCGGACGTTAGGCAAAAGACGCGGCAAGTACGCGAGAGAGACGCCGCGAAAGAGGTAGCGCGGCTGGAATTGCAACTTGCGCAGCAAAACGTGGTGGTGGAACAGGCGCAGTTTGCGGAAGGGAAGCTGAATCTGCGCGAGGTCGAAAAGGCCAGGCTCGAAGAGAACGAAAAGTGGATGGCGTATCTGGATGCAAATTTCCAGAAGCAGCAGGCACAACTGGAATTGCTAAAGACGGCAGGGCAGTTGGATAAGGTGTGGCAGTGAAAAAGTGATTGGTGACTCGGGATGCTCGATCGCGAGAGTTTGAGGGTGTTCTCCGAGGTTGCGAGCAAGCTCGACCAGGGCTTCGCAAAATTGCCTGCGTTTCAAGATGAATCGCCGGAAATGGCGCGTCTTGCAGAAGTACTTGAGGCGACGGCGGAGCGGTTGCAGGACAACTACCCGTATTTTCATCCTTTATATGCGGGTCAGATGCTGAAGCCGCCGCATCCTGTGGCGCGGCTGGCGTATGCGCTGGCTATGTGGATCAATCCAAACAACCATGCGCTGGATGGTGGGCGAGCGACTTCCGCGATGGAAAAAGAAGCGGTTGCGGAGATCGCCGGCATGTTTGGGTGGAAGAAGTTTCTTGGACACCTATGCGGCGGCGGAACGATGGCGAATCTCGAGGCCCTGTGGGTTGCAGGGCGACTACATCCGGGAAAGAAGATTCTCGCCAGTGACCAAGCTCATTACACGCACGGACGGATTAGCGGCGTTCTACAGTTGCCGTTCGAAATGGTGCCCTGCGATGCGCGGGGACGGATGGACGCGAACGCGCTGGGGAAGCGGCTGGAATGCGGCGACGTTGGGACCATTGTAGCGACGATGGGTACGACGGCAACGGGTTCAGTGGATCCGCTGCCGGAGATCCTTGCGCTTCGAGAAAGACATGGATTCCGAGTTCACGCAGACGCGGCATACGGCGGCTATTTCGTGCTGACGGAGAATCTTGCGGAAGATGCCAAACGGGTGTTTGCACGGATTGGAGAAGTGGAATCCGTTGTGATCGATCCGCACAAACACGGCTTGCAACCTTACGGTTGCGGCTGCGTGCTATTTCGCGACGCCGAAATCGGCCGATTGTACAAGCACGATTCGCCCTACACCTATTTCAGCTCCGCGGAGCTGCACTTGGGTGAGATCAGCCTGGAATGTTCGCGACCGGGTGCGGCTGCGGCGGCTCTGTGGGCGACGCAGAGATTGCTACCGCTGAAAAAAGGCAGCGAGTTTGCGCGGGGATTGGAACGCGGAAGGAAAGCGGCGCTGGCCCTCTTCGAAAAGCTGCGCACGGATGCGCGATTTGTGGCCGCCTTCCCACCGGAACTGGACATTGTCGTTTTTGCGCCGAGAGCGGCTAGCGTCAGCGAGGCTTCATTTTTGAGCCGCAAGATATTCGAGGCTGCGGCGAAGCGCGATTTGCATCTGGCAGTGGCGGAATTGCCGGCTCTTTTTTGGCAAGGGAATCTGGGAGCGACGAAGCGGGACCGCGAGACCATCACTTGCTTGCGCTCCGTGCTCATGAAACCGGAGCATCTCGACTGGGTAGAACGGATTTGGGATTTGCTCGCAGTGTCCGCGGATGAAGTGCTTGGCGCTCGAGGACGATCCGCCAAGAGCGGGCCTGCAAACTCCATTTAATGAGGCTAATAGCCGTTCGCTGTCAGTTAACACCCAATGAGAGATAAGGTTTGAGGCGATGCAACGAAGTCAGGTAAACTAGTATCCATAGATGGGGAGCCCAAGCCCCGCGTGAATGCGCGGCCCTTCCCTTTTGCAAAACAGACCAAGTGCCAAGTATTCGAGACGGCCAAGTTTAGAACGCGAAGGCTGAGGGTGAAGAATGCCGGATGTAATGAAGACATTGCTGTTGAATCCGCCGAGTTTTGAAAATTTTGACGGCGGCGCGAGCTCTCGGTGGCCTGCCACACGCGAGATTGAATCCTATTGGTACCCAGTTTGGTTGACGTACCCCGCAGGCATGATTCCGGGAAGCAGGCTGCTGGACGCATCTCCCCACAAAGTAAACTGGCGGCAGACCATCGAGATCTGCAAAGACTACGAATTTCTTGTTCTGTTCACCTCCACGGTTGGCCTGGAGAGCGACGTCAAGCTCATCCGGAAAATCAAGGAAGCCAACCCGAGCATGAAGATTGCTTTCGTCGGGCCGCACGGACACATCAAGCCCGAGGAGACGCTGAACGCTAGCGAGGACATCGATTTCGTAACGCGCGGAGAGTTCGATCACTCGGTGGTGGATTACGCGCACGGGAAGCCGCTCAGCGAAATTTCGGGCGTCAGCTATCGCAAAGACGGCAAGATCGTTCACAACGCCGAACGTCCGCAACTGCACACGGAAGAGCTGGACGCGCTGCCGTTTGCCACAGACATTTACAAGCGCGATTTGGAAATCGAACGCTATAACGTACCGTTCCTGCTGCACCCTTATGTGTCGTTCTACACGACGCGCGGATGCCCGGCGCTATGTACGTTTTGCATGTGGCCGCAGACGATTTCTGGGCACGCCTGGCGGACGCGGTCGACGGAGAACGTGGCGCGGGAAGTGAAACAAGCGCTCGGATATTTTCCGCGGATGAAAGAGATTTTCTTCGACGACGACACCTTCAACATCCGCAAGGACCGCGTGCTGGATCTTTGCGCGAAGTTCAAACCGCTGAAGTTCCAGTGGTCATCGACGGCGCGCGTGCACAGCGACTACGAAACAGTAAAGGCGATGGCGGATGGCGGAGCGAGGCTCTTTATCGTGGGCTTTGAGTCCGGCGATGCGCAAATCCTGAAGAACATCAAGAAGGGCGCAACCGTCGAGATGGGGCGCGCCTTCATGAAAAACTGCCGCAAAGTAGGGATCAAGGTGCATGGCGACTTTATCATCGGCTTGCCGGGCGAGACGAAAGATACGATTCAAAAGACCATTGATTTCGCCAAGGAATTGGATTGCGAGACGATCCAGGTTTCGCTGGCTCACGCCATGCCGGGGACGGAACTGCACGACACCATGGCGCAGCAGGGCTTTCTAAAAGTCGAAGCACTTGCCGATTCCGGCGGTCACCAGTTGCCGCACATCGAGTATCCGCACTTATCGAAGGCAGAGATGATGGCGGGCGTGAACCAGTTCTACGATGAGTACTATTTCCGGCCGAAAGTGGTTTGGCGCATCGTGAAGGAAGCCCTGTGGGACAGCCACGAGCGGAAACGCCTGTACCACGAGGCGACGGAATTCCTGAAGCTGCGCGCGGAACGGCTGAAGTGGGTGCGCAAGGGCGGCGACTACGACAAGCCCATGGTTTCCGTGCCAGGGGCGTCTTCAGCTTCCGGGAACGATTAACACACAAAATGGGAAGTGAAAGAAGACTGCGGATCAAGACGCTGGTCATGGTCTTGGCAATGGTCGTGTGCGCCAATGCCGGAGACTTAATGCTGAAGCGCGGGATGTCGCAGATCGGCGCTGTCCAACTGACGGTTTCGGGTCTTGCGCAAGCGTTCCGGCTGACGGTGACGAACGGAACGATCTGGGTAGGAATTCTGTTTCTGACCGGCTTCATGCTGAGTTACATGACGGTGTTGAGTTGGGCGGACTACAGTTACGTGATGCCGGCGGGCGCGTTTGGATATGCGTTGCTCACTTTGCTGGCGGTTGTTTTTCTGCATGAGGCCGTTTCGCCGCGGCGCTGGGTTGGTGTTGTTCTAATTTGCGTGGGTGTCCTGCTGGTGGGGCAGACGAAACCGCGGACGACCGCAGTAGCCAGTGAGGCGGTGGCCTGATGCGTGTCATTCTGGCACTTGCGGTCTTGATTCTTGGCAGCACCGGAGGCGAGATCGCGATCACGCACGGAATGAAGGCGACCGGTGAACCGACCCGATTGCGCCCAATGGCGTTGCTTCAGTTCCTGGGTCGGGCAGTACGCAATGGTTGGTTCTGGGCGGGCGTACCGCTGATGGCTCTGTCATTTTATTCCTTGCTGGTTTTGCTTTCCTGGGAGCCTATCAGTTTTGTGATTCCTGCATCAGCGCTGAGCTATGTCGTCGGCACGCTGGGCGCCAAGTATATTCTGGGCGAGCAGGTGAGTGCGGCGCGTTGGGCGGGTGTCGTGCTGGTTTGCGCGGGAGTTGCCCTGGTCGCGGCGGGCTGACGACAAGCTTTGAAAAAATATTGAACAACGGTGGGCGACTAGTGATAGCGTGTAGGCAATGGTTTGGTGCCCCCGCGAGATTCCAGGTTTCGGTTTGCGGCAACGTATCAAAAAAGTGTGGCATCTGAGCCGAAAAGACAACTTGAATAGTAAGATTCATGCGTGACGAAGGGAATTCCCCGCTTTTGGTTTTCGTCTCGCAATGGGGATTCAGGGCGACGGAATGTTGTTACATACTGTCTATCGGATCGCGCTCGTCTTGGCGGCCGCGCCTCTGGCTTATTACCTTCTGTCGCTGTACTGCGTTGTTGATTATTTCCATGAATTGCGGAAATCGCCTCCCTTGAATTCCGAGTACTTGCCTCCCGTGAGTATCCTCAAGCCCGTGCGCGGCGTGGACCGCGAAGCTTACGAGAATTTTGCAAGTTATTGCCGGCTCGACTACCCGGAATACGAAATCATCTTTGCAGTGGGGGATCCAGATGACCCCGCCGTACCGGTGATCGAAAGATTGCAGGCCAATTTCCCCGCGTGTTCCATCCGCTTAATCAAGGGTGCAGAGCGAATTGGCACGAATAGCAAAGTGAATAGCCTGTGCCGACTGGTGCAAGAAGCGAAATACGACCTGATGGTGATGAGCGACAGCGATGTGCGCGTGGGTGCCGATTACCTTAAAGTGGTTGCGCCACCGTTTGCAGATCCACAGGTGGGCGTGGTTACCGGTTTTTACCGGTGCATCACGGCGGGCGGTGTGGCGGCAGACTTGGACGCCCTTGGAATGTACCTGGACTCCGCTCCCGGGGCGCTTGTGGCGCGAAGGCTGGAAGGGAAGATGCAATTCGCCTTTGGGTGGACGATGGCGACGACCAAGAAACAGCTGTCGGAGATCGGCGGCTGGGAAGCGATGGCAAATTATCACTCTGACGATTTTGAGCTGGGAAATCGAATCGCGCGCCGCGGCTATCGCGTGGAATTGATGCGCAAGCCGGTGTGGATGGTATTTCCGCAAGAGACGATCGCACAGTTCTTTCGGCATGAACTCCGATGGTCCATCGGGCTGAAAAACGTGCGCCCCACCGGATACCAGTGGCTGGTATTGACGCACGGATTGCCGTGGGCTTTGTTGGCAGCAGGATGCGCGGCGCGAGCTGGATGGGAGGGAATTGCGTCGGCGTATCTGGTCGCATACCTGGGGCTGCGCCTCGGGCTGGCTTGGACGACGGGCAGCTGGGGCCTGGCCGATGCCGGAGCATGGAAGAAACTGTGGCTCGTCCCGGTGCGCGATGCAATCAATTTTGCCGCATGGGTGGGCGGATTCTTTTCAGAACGTATCCTATGGCGGGGAATTGCTTACCGCGTGAAGAATGGGCAACTCTTCCCAATGACGGGTGCGAGCCTCGCGAACGATGGCGCTGCGCAAGGATTGAGCGCCGTTACAAATTCTGAGAATATTACTTAAGACTGCGTATTAGCGGGCTTGTGGAAGAAGCGATTCATTCGACAGCAGTTCTGAAGTTCGCTATAGCCAGATCATGAGAACGAGCGGGCCAGCGTGACAGCGCACTATGCGATATGGCATGACGCGGTGTTCCTGGTGGCGGCTGTTCCGCTCATTTACTACGCACTTGCGACTCTAGCGGCGCTGCGTTTCTTCTGGCGCGAACGTGCACGAATTCTGGCAGATTACACTCCTCCCGTTAGCGTGCTCAAACCTGTGCGCGGGGTGGACTTCGGCTCCTACGAAAATTTCGCGAGCTTTTGCCGCCAGGAATACAGAGACTACGAGATTTTGTTTGCAGTCAACGACGACGGCGATGCCGCCGTGGCGGTGATCCGGCGAATCATCGCGGAGTTTCCCGAGCGGAGAATCCGCCTGTTTGTCGGCGCGGAGCATCTCGGTGCGAACCGAAAGGTAAACAAACTGGCGCGGCTGGCACGAGAAGCGCGAAACGAAGTGCTGGTGTTGACCGACGGCGATGTGCGCGTGGGGCCCAGGTTTTTGCGTGAAGTTGTAGCACCGCTTGCAAACCGCAAGACCGGCGCGGTGACCTGCTTCTACCGCGGAATCGCCGAGAAAAATCTTGGCGCGGAAATCGAAGCCGTCGGCGCGTCGAGCGATTTTTTCGCCGGAGTGCTGATGGCGGGCTGGACCGAAGGAATCACTTTCGCGCTGGGAGCCTCCATCGCGACGACCAAGGAATGGCTCGGGAAAATAGGCGGGTTTCAGGCCATAGCCTATGCACTTGCAGACGACTACGAGCTCGGCAACCACATCGCTAAAGCGGGCGGTGAGGTTGTCCTCTCTTGCGAGGCCGTCTGGACCATGTATCCCGCGCAGACAATTCGCGGCTTCTGGGACCATCAAGTTCGCTGGGCACGCACAGTGCGATTGTGCAGGCCGCTGTCTTACGCGGGACTGCTTTTTACCCAGGGACTGCCTTGGGCGCTGCTTGCGGCGCTTGTCGCGCCTGTGAAGTGGATCGCGGGCGCTTATCTGCTCGCGTATTTGGTGCTGCGTTTTACGATGGCGTGGACAATAGGAGTTTGGGGCGTTGGAGACGAAGTGCTACGCCGCAGATTTTGGCTGGTGCCGTTGCGGGATGCAATTCACTTCGTGATCTGGCTGGCGAGTTTCGGTTCGAATCGGATTCGCTGGGGCAACCTCGAGTATGTGATTCGGCAGGGACGGATGGTACCGGTTGGAGGCGTCGAAAGGCCGGTGGCAAAGCCCGCGCAAGATGTTCCACGATCGTAGATTTGCAGTTCCGCAACGCGAGACGCGCGGTTGACGACCGTTGAAAACCCGATTAAATTAGTAAGTAGAATCGTGTGTGCCCCGATCATCGGGAACGCGCTACGGTTCGTTTTTTTCCAGCGACGGGTGGGAGATCGTCCAACGGTAGGACTCCAGATTCTGGATCTGGCTATCTAGGTTCGAATCCTAGTCTCCCAGCCAATCTTCTCTCCGTCTGGACCACCCAAGTTTCCTTCATCGTGAGATGGCCTTTCCGAATTGATGACACATCGGTGAAGAAGCCTCAAGCTGTCTTCTCATGTAGGACACTTGTAGGAATTGAGTGACAGCGTGATGAACCATTTTGCGACTCGTTGGCTACTCGCAAAGCCGCTTGCGCTGGCTGGCTTTGAGGCGTATTCTCGCTTGCGACAACCGACAAGCTCAGCCGGGTCGGCCCACCAAAGAGCATTAGAAGGCTTGACCGATTCAAGTTCGCAATCCTCTCGTGGCTTCAGTACGGCAATATGCGGCGAGTATCGAGCGGTTGTCCGGTAGGGTTCGAGAACTGTGGCCACGAAAGATCTCTCCTTTGCGCGTTTGGCTCAGCCGCATCCCGCAGAGCCCGCCTTAGTCATTTCCAGCGCACCCGATGAAGAGCTGATCACGCTAATGAAGTCCGGGCGCGGGGAGGCTCTGAGCGCGCTCTTCGATCGCTACTTCCGCCTGGTACTATGCGTCGCTTTGAGAATCCTCAGAGACGCCGGAGAAGCCGAAGACCTCATGCAGGATGTATTCCTCGAGATTTACAAGAGGGCGTGCCTGTTTGATGCCAGCAAAGGAAGCGCGAAAACGTGGATTCTGCAGTATGCGTATCACAGGAGCATGAACCGCCGCCAATACCTTATCGCGAGAAGGTTTTATAAGTCGGAAGAGATTTCGGCGCTGGAACTGGGAAGATGGGAACCGTCCTATTCCCCGAACGGCTGGGATGGGCTGACATGCGAAGAGCGCAAACGGATGCTCAAAAAAGGGATGGAAAGTCTGGGGGACAAGCAAAAAAGGGTGCTGGAGTTGGCATACTCAGAAGGGCTCTTGATTAAGGAGATTGCGGAACGCATGGGCGAGCCGGTCCAACAAGTTCGAAGTTATTACTACCGGGGATTAAAGAAGCTCCGAGAAGTCTTGCATGAAACGAGCAAGGAAGACGGCCCCGGTGCCAAAGCCGCTGGAGCAGCAGATTGATGGAGCATGAACAATACGCGGAACTGATAGTCCTGGCCGCCGGGGGGCAGCTTTCAGGGGAAGAATACGACCATCTGAGGGCGCACGTTGAAGTTTGCGCTTGCTGCCGGCGCGAGCTTGCAGAATACCAAGACATGGTTTTCACGCAATTTCCTCTCACTGGCTTCGATCGGACTGGGGAAGCAGTCGGGGCCCAAGTCGCAGAGGCGGCTCACGATTATAAGAACAGGTTCATGGCGAGAGCTAAAGCGGAAGGGATCCCACTTAGCATTGTGGAGGAAGCCTCTAAGAAGACCTTCTGGGCCGCGCTCGGGGCGAAGCAGGCTTGGTCTCCTTTGTATGCGTGTGCGGCAGTCCTGGTGCTGAGTTTATTCAGCGGGTTCGTCGCTTACCGTTTGCATGCAGCCCGAACAAGGGAATTCGCGCAGTCTGGAGAAAAACAGGACTTGCAGGATCAAATTTCGGCTCTACGCATCCGGAATTCTGAGCTGGACGGACGAGTTTCAGAATTGTCGAAGATCAGCGGCCAGACCACTGAAGCAAAGGCCCAGTTGTCCGCGACTAGATCGCAATACACGGAACTGGAAGCGCGGTACGCGACGCTCGAAGCAGAAGTAAAAGGTGCAGCCTTGCGAGCTGAGGCTTTGCAGGCGGAAATTCAGGGAGCGGCGAGCAGGGAGCAAAACCTATCGGCCAAATTGGAAGATACCAAGCTGTCGCTCGCCAGCGTGAGCAGCGAACTCCAGAGCCTCCGCAAGGCGCGCACGGTTGAAGTTGCCAGTACGACCGATCAGGTCTCGCGAATGAAAGAGTTGGAAGCACAGCTCGGAGACGCCAATGATTCCCTGGATCGGGCCAAAAAACTATTGGCGGCGGACCACGATATTCGGGACCTGATGGGCGCAAGGACCCTCCATATTACCGATGTCTATGACGTCGATTCGCACGGCAAGACGAAGAGCCCGTTTGGCCGCGTATTCTACACCGAGGGGAAGTCGCTGATCTTTTATGCTTTTGATTTGGGGAAGACCAAACGAGCTTCGTTCTCGGAACGGTCGTACCAGCTATGGGGCTATCAAGAAGCGTCTGGATTGTCCACGCAGAGCCTCGGGATGCTTTACCAAGACGACCAAAAGCAAAACCGGTGGGTACTCAAGTTTAACGATCCCGCAGTCCTTTCGGCCATTGACGCAGTTTTTGTTACGGCAGAGCCACCCGGCGGAAGCGAGAAACCCACAGGCGCCAAATTGCTCTACGCCTATCTCAACACAAAGCCAAACCATCCCTAACTTGTTGGGTTGGCTTGGTTTGCGGTCAATTCGTTCGTGACATGCGCATCCGTGAGAGCCAATCGTTGCCAGAGTGACGGGTGCAGGAAAACTCCGACATTCCCGGGTTGAAATCTCCTACAAGAGAATCGGGAATTGGCGGGCAGATACTTTCTTGCATTGCGTTCAGGATGCCCAAGGTGAGCGGAAGGCGATTGCGATTCCTCTAGCGCTGTACTCCAGAGATTTCCTCCAGACCCTGACCAAGCCCCTTTGGACTCATCCAGCCATGTGATCGCTCACTCAGCGGGAGCAGTCTCGCACTCCGCGGTGCGAAAAAGAAAAGAGAATCGGCTGTCACAAAGTGCCGATGATGCAGGCAATTATAAATAGCAGGTTACGGGGTTATTCCAGGGGAGGACAGCATACATGATTAAGCGGTGTGGTGTGCAGATACTTGTGTGTCTGGCGGCGCTTCTTTGTGCGTTAGCCGGGCCAGCTTTCGCAAACGAACTCGCATCGATCTCTGGACGAATAACGGACTCTCAGGGACTCGTTCTTCCGGGTGTGAAGGTCGAGGCCGTCAACATCAATACCAACGTTGCGTATTCCGGTGAGTCCAATGGGGATGGGCTGTATCGAATTCCCAGTGTGCCTCCCGGGGTCTATCGAATAATCGTGCAAAAGAACGGTTTTTCACAGATCGTGAAGCCCAACGTCGAGTTGCACGTGCAGGATGATGTTGCCCTGAACTTTGGAATGCAGGTCGGCTCGGTCAGCCAGACGGTCACGGTCGAAGGTGGAGCGCCAATGATCAACACCACGGGTGCAGCGGTCGGCACTGTGGTGGATCAGACGTACATAAAGAATATGCCGCTGAATGGCCGGAGCTTTCAGGATTTGATCCTGCTGGCGCCGGGAGTCGTGACGCAGACGACGCAGCTCAACTCGACCACCGTCGGCGTTGGCAAGACGGGAGAGTTCAGCGTCAATGGCCAGCGCACGGAGTCGAACTACTATACGGTGGACGGCGTCAGCGCAAACACGTCGATCGGCGGGACGACCGGAGGATGCCTTGCGCTGGGCTGGTCGGCTGCCAGCGGTTCGGTCGCTGCTTCGACGGCTTTGGGTACCACGCAAGCGCTGGTTTCGGTAGATGAACTGCAGGAGTTTCGAGTGCAAACGTCAAGTTATTCCGCTGAGTACGGGCGGAATCCCGGCGCACAGATTGCGTTTGAGACGAAGTCGGGTGTCAACCAATGGCACGGCACGGCTTACGACTACCTACGAAATGATTTCTTTGACGCCAACGACTACTTCAACGACTATCTTCGCGCGGTAGACCCCACTTTGACGAAACCAGCGCTTCGGCAAAACGATTTTGGCGGCACCCTGGGGGGGCCGGTGAGAATTCCGGGCGCGTACAACGGAAGAGACAAGACGTTCTTTTTTGTCTCCTATGAAGGACTGCGCTTACTTCAGCCGCAGCCAGCTTTTACGCTGGCCGTGCCTGATAACGCCCTGCGAACCAATACTCCAGCCCCATTGAATCAGGTGCTGAATGCGTTTCCCGTGCCGAATGGCCCTGAACTCCTGTTTCCGTGCACTCCAGGTGACCCCAATGATCCCAATTGCCCAGCCTCGGGCCAGGAACCGAGCGGCGCGGCACAATTCGTGGGAACCTGGTCCAATCCGAGCTCCATCAATGCGACGAGCGCGCGGTTCGATCACGTGGTGAACGATAAGTTAAAGCTGTTCTTCCGGTTCAGCAACACCCTTTCCAACCAAACTGCGTTAGGAGTGGGAGGCGGAACTCCCAGCATGTCCAGCGCGCTTTCCTACACCGCGCGGACGTATACGGGAGGCGCGAGCACCGTTTTCTCGAGCCGTTTGAGCAACGAGTTGCGTCTCAACTACACCTCGAATGCGGAGGCAACTACGGACACGATTCACGCTTTCGGCGGCAGCACGCCTGTTGACCTTGACAAGCTTACCGGTCTCGGTCCTTCGGCGCTCATCAATCCCTTCTTCATTCTTGGGAATTTCAGCTACACCTTTGGGATAGACCGGACAATGGATGCCAGCACGCAAAGTCAATGGAACCTGGTCGATACGGTGAATTACTCTCTGGGACGGCACCAGCTCAAGTTCGGAGCCGACTATCGCAGGCTGACGCCGTTTGCCGTCCCTCATAATCCGAATTTGCTCTACGCCTTTTTGGATGAGAACTCGGTGCTAAACAATAGCGGGCTTGTCCTCTCCAGCTCGAATGCCCCGGGGTACCCGCTCATCCAAAATTTCTCCCTCTTCGCCCAGGACGAATGGAGAGTATCGCCACGGTTGAGCCTTTCGCTGGGGCTCCGATGGGAAGTGAACCCCGCGGCAGGGGCGACGCAAGGTACAAAGCCGTCCACGATTCTGTTTGCTGGAAGCGGCCCTGATACCTGGCAATTGGCTCCGCAGGGCACGCCTCTCTGGCAAACCACGTGGTATAACTTTGCTCCGCGACTGGGCGCAGCCTACGTGATGCGCGACAAGCAGGGATGGGAGACAGTCGTGCGCGGCGGCGGTGGCGTGTTTTTTGACACCGGCCAACAATTGGGGACATTGAGTTTTACCGGGCCTGGTTTTTTTGAGCAAGGATCTATTAATTTCTCACCATTTCCCGGCGATCCGGCGGCGCTAGCTCCGCCAATTTCGAACCCGCCCACAGGGCCTTTCTCCGCCGTGTATGGGTACGCCACGCATTTGCAACTGCCGTACACGCTGCAGTGGAACGCGAGCATCGAGCAGGCGCTGGGCGCGTCTCAAAGCTTCACGATCTCTTACATTGGCGCGCACGCATCGAGGCTGCTGCAGCAAAATTCATTTCAAAGCAGCGTGGACGCGAACGGCAATCCCGTCAATCCGCTACTGAATTCGCCCAATGGCCCGGGTACGTTTGTGGTCGTTCAAAATGGTCAGACGTCCGACTATCATGGAATGCAGACGCAATTCCAGCGTAGGTTGAGCCGGGGATTGACGGCCTTGGCCTCCTACACCTGGTCGCATTGCCTGGACTACGGGTCCGTGAATTATACGTTTGGCTATGAGAGGGGAAACTGCGGTACTGATGTGCGCCACAGTTTCTCTGCTGCGTTTTCCTACGACCTTCCGAATTTGGGACGTAATGGAATCGCCAGTGCCGTCCTGCACCATTGGGGACTCGACGACCGTTTCATTGCGAGAACTGCCTTTCCCGTTGATCTGACTGGGGGCACAATTTTTGATCCCAATACCGACAGGCGGTTGTCCAGTGGTTTGAACTTGGTTTCCGGCCCGATATACCTCTACGGCGACCAGTGCGCGCAGGCCTATGGACCAGGACAAGGCGGGACTGGCTTTCTTCAGGCCGGTCAGGGATGCCCGGGAGGCCGTGGCATCAACCCGAATGCTTTCCAGGATGTGACTACCGGGCTGGGCAACGTTCCGCGAAACTTTGCGCGCGGTTTCGGAGCCTGGCAAATGAACCTGGGAGTCCGCCGAGAATTTCCGATTTATGAGGGGCTCAAGCTGCAATTCCGCGCAGAGGCTTTCAACGTGTTCAACCATCCGAATTTCGGGACCATCAATGGCGGCCACGGGCAGGGCAATTTTGGCTTGGCTACGGGCACGCTTGCTAATTCACTGGGCGTCCTGAGTCCGCTGTACCAGATGGGTGGCCCACGCTCAATGCAGTTCGCGCTCAAACTCGTTTTTTGAGGCAATTTGCAAGCCAGCAGTTGGAAGCCAGGACCTGGCGCGGCGTGGAGAGTTCCGCGCCAGGTCTTTTTCCTACGCTATGAGGGGCCAGAGTTTGTTCCAGGAGTTGTTCTGCAGTACTAGCGTTTTGACAAGCGAGATGAAAAGACAGTGTCCAAGAGAAAGATGAAAATCGCATCGATTTCCGTTGTTGCACTTGCGTTCTTGGGCGGCCCCTTTTCTCTCGGCGCTTCGGCACAACAAGCCAAGAAGCCTTTCACAGTGGCCGACGACATCGGACTCACTCTGTTTAGCAATCCGAACGGGACAAAGACGGAAGCGGCGCTTTTTTCTCCCGATGGAAGGTATCTGGCTGTTCGCAGCGAGCGTGGCCGCTTGGACGTGAACCTAGTGGAAGACTCCATTTCGTTCTATCGAAGCGAGGACATAAAGACCTTCCTGGCAGGTGGAGACGAGTTTCGCAAACCAGCCCCTTTCTGGGTTGTCACGCGATCCTGCAAAGAGGCAGAAGATACGGTGGGTGGAGAAGACGGAGCCATCCGCCACTGGCGCTGGATGGCAAACTCGGAAGGCATGGCATTCCTTGCGTCGGCGAAAAATGGCGCGTGGCAACTTACTCTGGCTGATCTTCACAGCAAGAAGCTCGAGGTGCTCACGCCGGAAACAGTATCGGTAGCGTTCTTTGATACTCGCGACCGACAGCACTACGTCTATACCGCAACTGAAGTGAGTGATGAGAAGTCGTCCGATGCTCAGGTACCCGCGAAAGTCGCTACAGGGCACAAGATACGGGAGCTATTCTTTCCGGATGACCCCCTAAACAGAATCTATCGCCCTGCCTATCTTTGGGCCGTGGCCGGCGACAGACCTTTCCAAGTCAAAAAGGACGGCACGAACGTTATTCCTGAACTAGGCTTTCCGCTGGCGCTTTCTCCAGATGGCGAAAGCGTTGCTACCGTGGTCAACGTTCCCCAAGTTCCTTCTTCTTGGGAGAAACTCTATCCTCCTCCATACCCATCCGCAGACTGGCGTATTCATGCCGGCAAGAGCGCGGCGCAATTCGTCCGGGTTGCCCTGAAGGCAGGATCAATACAAAGCCTAACGGACGCACCGATTAGTGCATCCGGGGGAGCATGGGAGGATGTACCCATGGGCGCGGAATGGTCTGGTGACGGCCAATCCATTCTGCTACCTGGGACATACCTTCGAACGAAAGACGATGCGCCTTCGCGGCCGTGTATCGCGGTGGTAGACCTGGCCTCGAATACGGGCAGCTGTGTGGAATTGTTGAAGGGGGAGACCGAAACCGGCCACGAGGCAGGCTATCACAATATCGGCAACGCCGAGTTTGTAGACGGAAAGAAAGACGAAGTCTTAGTGACTTTCACACACTCCGACCTTTCCATCGCGGGCACGACCGAATACACGCGCGCGAACGACACGTGGAGAGTTGCCTCGCAGGGCGTGGGCGAGCCCAAGACGTGGCATGAGGGTTTGCTGGTGACCGTTAAGGAAGACCTCAACGTGCCTCCCGTGCTGGTTGCCTCGGATAAAGAGACTTCGCGGGTGATCTGGGATCCGAATCCTCAGCTTAAGAGCTTCGATTTGGGAGAGGTTTCCTTGTATCGCTGGAAGGACAAGGATGGCCGCGAGATAGAAGGCAACCTCTACAAGCCGGCCAACTATCAGATGGGGCGACGCTATCCGCTGGTGATTCAAACGCATGGCAAAACTGCGGACCGATTCATGCCTTCGGGCAACTATACGACGGGATTCGCGGCGCAGGAGATGGCTGGGGCAGGAATTGCGGTCCTACAGGTGCTAGAGCGTTGCGTTACCGGAGGAGAAAGTCCAAAGGAAGGGCCGTGCGCCATCTCTGTGTATGAGACCGCGGTGAACCAACTGGCCGCCGAGGGATTAGTAGATCCAGAAAAAGTTGGCCTCATTGGATTCAGCCACACCTGTTTCTATGTGATGGAGACCCTCACTATGAGCTCGAACCTGCATCTCAGGGCCGCGTCCGTCAACGATGGCTATATGAATGATTATTTTCAGTTCATGATAGACCCGAGTCCGGGTAAGACAGAGCCGTGGAACGGCGGGCCCCCGTTTGGCGATGGTTTGCAACTCTGGCTGAAGCACTCTCCCAGTTTCAACCTGGACAAGGTTCATGCGCCGTTGTTGCTCATGGCGGCAAGTGGAGGGTATCAGTCTGCAGGGCTATTCATGTGGGGACCCTATGCCGGGCTTTACTCCCTCAAGAAGCCTGTTGATTTGATTCTGCTGAATAGTAGCGAACACGGAATTACCAATCCGGCGGAGCGGCTGGTGTCTCAGGGGACGAATGTCGATTGGTTCCGCTTCTGGCTGACAGGAGAGGAAGATCCTGATCCTACCAAGGCCGTGCAGTACAAGCGGTGGCACGGATTACGGGAACTACAAGCGGAGAACGAGAAGAAATCGGGAGGCGCGCAGGCAGCCTCCAATTGAAGTGATTCAATCGATGTGTTGAGCCAGCAAATAATTGAGAGCCCTAGCGCGATTTTGCGCTACTCCCAGTCTGCATAACCAGATATTGGCTCGTTCAAACCTGGCACATCGCGATAGCGGGCGTGGAGCTTGGAACCTTTTTGGATGGCGTCTATCGCAGGTGTCAATGCAGTGAGTTCAGGCGTTTCGTATTTCATGGGTTTCACCTCGTTTGAGATTGGTTGGAAGGGCAAAGATGGCAGAATTCCCGCTGGATTTTGGCATTGCCTGTGGTAAATTAAAACCCTACCGGAGCGCCCCGTAACGAACGCTCCGGTAGAGGTTTACCTACTTACTCCCAGTCGGCGTAACCAGGCTGTGTTTCGTTCTGGCCCAGAGAATCGCGAATGGGCTTGAACACAGTCTTGGCGCCGTTGCTCTGGATGGCATTGATCGCGGTCAATGCCGTCAGTTCTGGCGTTTCGTATTTCATGGCTTTCACCTCCTTTGTTATTGATTTAGGTGCAAAGCTAATGGAATCTCCGCTAGACCGTGGCACGCGGTAATTTGAACAACTACCGGAGCGTCCCGTAACGAACGCTCCGGTAGAGGTTTACCTACTTACTCCCAGTCGGCGTAACCAGGCTGTGTTTCGTTCTGGCCCAGAGAATCGCGAATGGGCTTGAACACAGTCTTGGCGCCGTTGCTCTGGATGGCATTGATCGCAGTCAATGCCGTCAGTTCCGGCGTTTCGTATTTCATGGCTTTCACCTCCTTTGTTTTGAGTTGTCCTTTACAAACAACTGATTTGCGATTGGGCATTGCTTACTCCCAATCCGCATAACCGGAGTGCAGCTCGTTTGCACCCAAAGCATCACGGGTCGGCTTACTGACCATCTTGTTGCCGTTGCTCTGGATGGCATCGATCGCAGTCAATGCAGTGAGTTCTGGCGTTTCGTATTTCATCGTTTTCACCTCCTTTCCAAGTGGTTTTACATACATAGCTAGCTAAACTTTTTGGCTGAGTTGGGGGATGGAGTCCCTCAGCCTGCAGATGCGACGGAAATCTCTGTTTCTTTTGAGGCGCTGGCGCTGTCAGAACCCCGTGAGTCGCAAGATGACGCAGCCAGGACTCAATCGTTAGGGTGTGTGTCAAGCTGGCGGAGGAAATTTCCTCGGAGCGCTGAGCTCCTTCCAAAGCCTCCTGAAATCGTTCGAGATCTATAATTCCCAAATCATGGGTGATGAGGCGTTCGCCTAATTCAGCCAAACTGGGCCACGTCGCCGCGGCGTCTTTCCGCGACTCCGGGGGAACAAATGCCTTTCTCCTGCGGTTGAGGAGTTCATCCGGAACGATGCCAACGAGGGCGCGTTTCATCAGAGAACGGCGCTGGCCTACGCGGACGATCTGTTCCCTAGGTATGGCAAAGACAAATTCCAGAAGGTCCCGGTCCAAGAAAGGGAAACGCACTTCGCGAAGGAATTCTGGCTGAAGAGGCGATCTCGCCAGCAGCATGCGATCGCCATCCAGCGCACGCAAATTATCCTGAAAGCTCGGCAAGGGACCGAACAGTTCCGTTCGGGACGGATAACCGTAAAGGGCAGCGCAGTTCCGGCGCACGAAGCCTGGATGGAGCCAGCTAGCCAGCGGGAGGACATTTTCTGGATCTATTTTGTCCTGGATGGCGAGAGGAAAAAAATCTCGAGCAGCTTCCCAGAGTAGCGGGAGCCGAGGCTTTCGCATTTTTGCGGCCCAGGCGTTTAGCTGGCGAACCAGCTTAGGCAAGCGTAGCCGTGCCATGAAGTTTTGCAATTCTAATTTTGGGTTTGGCGTGCCGTCGCCCAAGAATTCGCTTCCACCGATTCCGCAAAGTGAAGCCCGATGTCCGCTGGATTTCATGTACGCGTTATAGTGCTCGAATAGTCCATCCTGACTTCGATTGGGAACCGGAATCGCCGCAAAGCGATGGTTGTCAAACACGGATTCAAAATGATCTTGCGTGCGAGATCCTCTTGCAGTGGCCAGTTTGTTGGCATTCAAATGCAAACCCGCTTTGCCGCGCTTTTCTTCGACTTTGACGACCCAGCGGAGCTCGTTTGTATCGGGTTCAATATCGTCGTAGGAATCGTCGTACCAGGAGATGGTGTCAAGACGCGGGCATTCGGCTTGGCCGCGAGCGATGACAAGATCGGCCATGCAAACGATGGAGGAGGAGTCCATGCCGCCGCTGAGATCGGCAACGATGGGACAGTCGGAGCGGAGATTACGCCGGACGGCTGTCGAGAAGGCTATGCGGAAGTGCTCCTCGTATTCAGCGTCAGTGCGATAACAAATTCTTTTTTTTGCGTTGAAATCCCAGTACCTGGCGACGACGCAATTCACGCCGTGTTTGCCGGGCCGCAACATCACCGACGAACACGGCGGGACCGCATGAATGCCAGAGTAAGGCGTCAGATGTACAGCCGGATACATAGCCATCCAGCCAGCGACATACTCTTCACAGATCTTGAACGGTTTTCCCGCGTATAAGACGAGCGGATCAAGAATTGTGCTCCAGGTGATGTGCTGATCGTCGAACGAATAGTAGAGGTGCCGGGTACCGATGAAGTCTTTCCCAAGGAGCAGCGAGCAGTCCTGAGGGTTCCAGATCGACAGCGCCCAGTCCCCAATCAGTTTGGCAAGACACTCGTCGCCCCACTTTTCGTACGCCGCCGCCACAATAGCTACCTCTGTGGTGTCAACGGTAAATGGTGCTCGCAATTCACTGATGAGCTCAGCCCGATTATCCAATCGTCCGTCCCAAGTGATCACGGCGCCGGACCGCGAAACATGCGGCTGCACTTCCCGATGCGATTCCCGGGTAGTGCGGAAGGCGCGATAAAGAATCTTTATGCCGCCCTTCGAATAGGACTCGTTGCTGTCGGGGCCGTAGGGAGCAAGCGTTTCCGCCACCTTTTCCAGATACTCCGGCGCGGGCGGTGGTCCCTCGAAATTCCATCGTCCAAACTGCACGCTCATGATTCCCTCTCACTGCTTCAGCTAGCTGCGGCTATATTCCATTTTCATTTGTAGTGATGTCGTCAGCCTTGCATAGAAGGGCTCAATGCCAATCCATGCCCCATGGTTGTCTGCAAATTCATGACGCGCAGAGTGCGAAGATCCCTCAGCCAGCCTTCGAGGAATATGGTGGTTGTCAGGGCATTTGTGGGGAATTTGTCATCATCGCCCTGGCGAGCCTTCTGTAAGGCTTCGAGAAAACGATTTGTGTCAACAATACCGATCGCACTGCTGACCATATCCTGGGCTATTTCCGTCAATCTCGCCCAGTCTCTTGAAATGCCCACGAGCGGGGCGCGCGAGACAAAGGCTTTTGTTTTCCTGTTTAGGATTTCGTCGGGCACAATCCCGAAGAGCGCGCGACGCATCAGAGATCGACGCTGTGTCGGACGGACAAGTTGTTCCCGTGGGATGGCAAACATGAATTCCAGAAGGTCCCGGTCAAGAAAAGGATAACGCTTGTCAAAGGGGGGATCGAAGGGCGCCGCGGCACGTGCTAGCTGCCTTCGCAAAATATCGAGCGTACCCAAGTTGCCCTGAAAGCTCGGCAGAGGACCGAACAGCTTCGTGCGTGAAGGATAGCCGGTTAGCGCAGCCCGGTGGCGCTTCACAAAATTCGACTGTAGCCACGGGGCCGGCCGCATGTATTTTGGAACTCCCACGACCGAAGGCGGAAAAAAATCCCTAGCAGCTTCCCAGAACAGATGAAACCATGGTCTTCGTTTTTCCAGCGCCCAGACTTTCAGTTGATGAGCGAGCGTACCCAAACGCGCCCTCACAAGGTGGTTTTGCAGTTCAGATATAGGGGTTGGCACACCACCCATAACCTCGTCGCCGCCGATGCCGGAAAGCACGACGCGATTCCCTTGTGAGGTCAAGCACAGCTTCATTTCTCCGGACGTTCGGCCATCATACCCGGGAGTCGCTACGAAGCGATCGGTAGATGGAGGCTCGGGGCGCGCCTTGGGCTCGGCCGCTTGATCCTCGTCTTTCTGTCCTACGTTGACGTGCCAACCTGTGCGGCCACGTTTTTCTTCGACTTTGGTGAAATACGGGCGTTCGTTCCAATTGGGTTCGGAGTCATCGTAGTTGGAAATGGTGTCAAGACGCGGGCATTCGGCTTGGCCTCGTGCAATCACGGTATCGGCCATACACACGATGGAAGAAGAATCTCTGCCGCCGCTGAGTTCTGCAAGGACAGGCCTATCGGAGCGGACCTTCCTCTCGACCGCTTGCGCAAAGACGGTACGAAACTGCTCCTCGTACTCGCAGTCAGTGCGGTAGCGGATATTCTTGCCTGGATCGAAATCCCAATACTTGCTGACAGTATGGCTTCCCGGCCGCAACAACACCCAAGAGGAGGGTGGCACAGAATGGATATCCACGCAGGGTGTTAGATGAACAGCCGGGTACATGGACGAAAACCACCCGGCAACGTACTCTTTGTCGAGATCGAAAGTCCTTCCAGCAAACCGGATGATTGGGTCAAGGAGGGTTCCCCAAGTGACTTGATTTCCGCCAATCCAATAGTAGAGATGACGTGTACCAATCGGGTCCTTAGCCAGGAGCAACGAACGGTTGTTGCGGTTCCAAATCGAAACCGCCCAGTCACCGACAAGCTTTCCCAAACAGTTGTTGCCCCATCGTTCATACGCTGCTGCCACCAGTGCTACGTCGGTGTGGTCGCCGGTCAAGGAGTCGCGTAGTTCGATGATGAGCTCCTTGCGATTATCCAAGCGTCCGTCCCAAGTGATCACGGCGCCAGACGGTGAAATATGTGGCTGTACTTCGAGATGCGACTCCGTTGTCGTGTGGAAAGCACGATAGAGGATTGCTACTCCGTCTTTGGAATACCCGTCATTGCTATCGGGTCCGTACGGAGCAAGCGTCGCGCCAACCTTGTCAAGATATTCCTGGGTTACAGGCCGGCGGTCGAAATTCCATTTTCCAAACTGTACGCTCATGATTTGGTCCGTGTTCTTAACTGTTTCTTTATTGTTATTCAGTTAGTAATCTTTTCTGACTCTTAGCACCTATCGACAATCGCGTACATCTCCGGTATGTATGACTTGTCGTTTACAACTCGGCCATCGACCTCGACCCAGGCGTGGGCTTTGAAAGGCATCTGCTGTGCCCCGATGACCATCTGCGCAGGTACGCCGTAGCGCTTCAAGAGACACGTCAAAGCTGCGGATCGTTGAAGGCAAAGAGACTCTTTCCAGTACCAAATGCCGGCCATGTCCAGAGCAGCGCAGACCCGTTCGACCGCATCCGGCGTAGGAGTCTTCTTGCCTAGCGGGCACTTGCGCACTTTGTCGTAGAGGGCGGCAAAATTTCTCCGCGCGAGGTAAAGGTCAAACTGAATCAGCTTTAGATACGCTTGCAGTACTAGAAATGACATGTAAACCACCTTGGTTAAGCTATCGAGTTTTAAGTCAAATTCCAGGACTTGACAGAATTTACTGATTCTTTTTTCTCGCTTTCCAAAGTTCCATTCGCATATCAACTAACTTCCGTGTTGTTCATCGCGGGCTGGCGAGCAGGGCTGAACGATCAGTCGGCGGTAACTCTGAAGACGTGCTGATGATGAGTGATCTTGTCTTCGCTCGTCAACGGAAGACAGTTTTCATGTCCGGCCAAAAGGGGTGAGATGCGGCCATGAATTGAGTATTATGTGGAGATACATCTGAATATTATAATACTAGTACTAAACGTAACTGGGCCAAAGACTCATGCAGGCCAGGGGCCTTATGTTCTTCCGAATTTTTGAAAAATGAAGACAGGCTCAACGCGCGGCGGGCCGCAGCTCTTGGGTGGACTCCCAAGCGCCGTCATTGTCCCGGGTGAATTCTCGAAGAAGTTCTGTCTCTGAGGTGATCGCCAGCCTGTGCCCGTCAGGCTTATCGTGAACGAACCAGTAGCGTCCGGCTCCAGGATAATACGGTGGTCCGATCGTTCCGTCGCAATTCAGGCGCAAGGATTTGTCTCGGTGGCCGCCTTTCAAGCATAAGGTTTGATTCTTCAGATGGTTTGTTTCTTGTTCGTTGATTTGTATGTGCCAGCGGAAAGGTGGCTTGTATCGGCCCTCGAAGAAATCAATATTAGCGAACTTATAGTAGGGTTTTAGTCCGTGCGCCATGAACACGGGCACTTCGTAGTCGAACTTCCCGGTTCCAAATCCAACCCAGTTATACCGTCGGTCAATCAATTCGAGCTTTAGGCCAAGGCGGTGGCGCGTTATGTTCAGCGGCGTCTGATCATACGGATCGTAAGAGGGAACACCCGGATTGGCCAGCACGAATTTTTCTGTTTCTCGAAACCAATCGTGATGGCAATTTCGATTGAGCATCATGAGTCCCGCATTGAAGTACTCGTGGATAGGGATGTCCCAATCCCGGCATGCCCGGATGACCATAGGATGAAGGCGTTCCGCGACCGCCACAATTGCATCCCGTCTTGCGAATCTTTCGGGATTCCAGACGTTCAGGCACACCATATCCGAATCGAAAAACATCACCTTATCGTCGTCAACTACATCAAAAACCCTCAGCTTTAGCAGATGGGGATAGGGAAGGCCAGAAGAGACAAAATGAGTGTCGTCAAGAATCACCGTCTCCAGACCCGTCATGTTTCGAACGGCCTCCGAAGCGCGAATGGCGAGTCTCTTGTAATATTCCCCAATTCCAATGGTCACGGCGATCATTGTTTCTCCGTTCGACGATTAAGCGTGGGCGTCAAATGACACTTCGGAAAGGGCAGGCTCCAACCGCTGAATCGACCGCCAAGACCTGTCCGATGCTTTCTTGAACTCCTGCAGGACTTGAGCTTCTGAACAAATCGCCAGCGTGAGTGAACCAGCTCTGTTATGCACAAACCAATATTGTCCCGCGCCTGTAAAGCGCGGCGGACCGATTGTTCCGTCACTGTTGAATCGTATGCTCGTCTCTTTGTCTCCGGCGCTCATACATAAAGCTCGATTCTTGAGGCCGTCCATCTCCTCTTCGTTGATTTCGATTTGCCAGTTGAAAGGAGGTTTGTAGCGTCCTTCAAAGAAATCAATGTTCGCGAATTTGTTCTCGGGATGGAGCCCGTGCGCCATATAAACGGGCACTTCATAACTGAGCCGGCTGCCTCCGAAACCGATCCAGTTATATCTTCGGTCCAGCAACTCCAGCTTGAGGCCCAGGCGATGACGAGTAATGTTCAATGCGGCCTGGTCGTAGGGATCGTATTCCGCAAACTTCTTATCCGTAAGTACAAAATGTTCTGTCTCCCGAAGCCAGTCCTGATGGCATCGGCGATTCAACAAGAGGAGTCCCGCATTGAAGTATTCTCCCGGCGGAATTTCCCAATCCTGTGCCGTCCGGACATGCAGAGGGCGAGCGCTTTCCGCCACAGCCACGAGCGCATCCATCCTTGCAAGACGCTCGGGGCTCCAGGGACTCAAGCAAACCATATCCGCGTCGAAATAAAGGACCGACTCATGGTTAACGAAGTCAAACATACGCAATTTGAGGTGGTGCGGAGCGGGAAGGCCGGAAGAAGCGAAGTGCTCGTCGGTCAGGATTACTACCTTTATGCCGGTCTTTTCTTCCACAGCCTGTGCGGCATGCCTCGCCAGGCGGCTGTAATATTCACCAACACCGATCGTGATCCCCACCATAGTTGACTATCCTCTTGCAACGATTTGTGAAAACCGCTCGGAGTTAACAATTTCTCGGATTCTCTTCTCGATGGTCGCTCCCACGGCGCCACGGTCGAACTTTTTTATGTCACGGGTTGCATTTTGAACCTTTTGGCGAATCTCAGGAGTGTCACGCGTGTGATACAAGAACAGCAATTTCTCCTCCAAGTCCTCTACAGAAGGGTAGGCCCACTTCATGGTCTGATCGAAGAAATAGAAGCAATCCTCCGGCTTGATGTGATCCACGGCAAAATCCAGCAGCAGGGAGTTTTCGTCGTTCATGAACTCACAGTTGCCGGAATATCCAGTTGCGATCGTCGGTTTTTGCAAAATCATCGCGTCGGATAGGGTTAGCCCCCATCCTTCGGAATGATGAGGGCTAACATACGCATCCGCGGTTTCGTAAAGAGCGTTCATTTGTGCATCGTCAAGATGCTCACGCAGGACAATGACACTATCTTCCTGGAGATCTCCTACATCATCTTGAGGACCAACTTTGATGATTAGTTTGGCCTTTGGCATGGCTGGTCTTCGCCTCTGGAACGCGGCTGCCAGGGCCCTGGTGTTCTTGCGCAAATCCCACAGTTTCGTGACCATTAGAAAATAGAAACTTTTCCGGTCGTAGGAAATGATTCGTCGAATATATTCGCGGGCGGCATCTGAGCAATGCGTGTCGCGTTCGACCACATGCGGCACATATTTTACTTGCGGATGATACTGCCCGAAGATTTCACAGCAATATTGTGAACACGTCCAGATTTCCTGAACGTGAGAGATCGCCTCTTGATATAGAGGCGGCAACTCACTAGCTTCCCAGACGCAATATCCGACAAGATATCTCCGCTTCAGGGCGGGATAGACTTCAACGAGCGACCTGAAACTGTGCGGTTCGAAATGCAGCAAAACAATGTCTGCAAGGCTGATCTCGCTGACGACTTCGGAGTGGCTCCGGATGAGGTCACGGTACACTCGTGCCACTCTTGCATGGCTCAGATATTTCGACGCCCCGTAGCAAACTTTCACACTTTTCAGATCATTCCCTAGTGTGGGAACCTCATAGGGAGCGGTTTGCTGGCCGGCGGTTTCCAATGTATCCCCACTGCGACGCAGAAATGCGCCACGTCGTATTCGTCATCTGGCCGGGGAAGTAGGCGGGCTATCAGAACTTTCGTTACGCCCCCTAAATCTTCCAGGGGCCGTTTTCTGCGCTTCGATGTTCTTCGACGATAAACATAGAAATCCTCGCGCAAAGTGTCAACACTTTTCTGGTCAGAATGCAAGTAGTGATTGCTTTTTGTGTTTGCGCCGATTAGCCGACTGTGTCAAAAAAAGCTTGAGGCCCTTTGATATCTGCTGGAGGAGCGATGCCTGGCAACAATACCCCGTACATCGAAATGAAAGGAAGAAACGGCAATGCAAGTATCAGGAGTAGCTCGCGTGTCCACGACCACCGACGGGAAAACCATCATGGAAATTGCGGGGCGGCCCGCATTCGAACTAAATCGCGTCGCCTTGAGCATTTGGACGAAGTTGGCGGCCGGTCATTCCCCACAGGAAATCAGTTCGCAAGTCGCGAAAGAGTTCAGTGCTCCTGAAGAGCTTGCGAGCAAGGATGTGGATCACTTCATCGAAAAGTTGAAGCGTCACCTGTTGATTTACGATAACTAGCGGTTCTTTTTGAATGGTGGCTGACTCAAAATGCAGGTATCTAGCATAGCGCGAGCGGTGTCTACGCCTGAAGGCAAGGCGTTACTGGAAATAGCAGGCCGCCCCCTGTTTCAGCTGAATTCAGTATCAGCTGCCATCTGGGCCAAGCTAGCCGAAGGCCGTTCCACTCAGCAGATTATCAGACAGATCGCGGCCCAATTTAACGTTTCGGTAGAACGCGTGACGAATGACGTGAATGGGTTTGTCGAGACGTTGAGACAAAACGATCTCGCGAAGGACGATGTCCGAACACTTGATTACCATGTCGACTTGCTATGGAAAAAGGGAATTGCCGCCCAATGCGACTGGAGAATTCCCGATGAGTTTCCCCAGGGATTGGGTTACGCGAGCGTTCTGGAACCCCTCGGACACTCAGTGCCGCCTTTTCTGCTCGACGACTTGATTTCGGATCCCGGAATCTACCGTGACATAAGGGATGGAGACCTGGTTTGGGTGAGATTTTCCTGGCTGAAGTCCTTTGTCAAACAGGTCCTGCCACTTGTTAAGGCAAGATTCATACTCGTCACAGCGGATTGTCCACTGGGTGCACCGCTGCCAATCATGGGCGAGGCGCTGGAAATCTTAGAGTACCCCAACGTCCTCCACTGGTATGCGCAGGATTGTAACGGCCCCGGTTTTATGGGACGCATGTCGCCGCTGCCACTGGGGATCGATTTTCATACCATCAGCGAACAACCCATGTGGGGGGAGGGTATTTCATCCCCGCAAGAGCAGGAACAGATGCTCTTGTCAATCCGGCGAGAATTTCGCCCCGCGCGCGAAAGAATCCGCAAGGTTTACATTGATTTTGCCTGGCAACCAGCCAATCGTTATCTCCCCGGGAAAAGGCAGAGAGTCATCGCCCAGGTGCTAACGAATCCGCGCGTAGTTTTTCAAAGCAGGCCCCTTTCCCGAAGGCAGTTGTGGCAAAAATGGGGGGAATATGCGTTCGTGTTGTCTCCACACGGAGACGGATTGGACTGTCACAGGACGTGGGAAGCGCTCGCCTGCGGCAGTGTCGTTCTGGTGCCATCGTCCCCCTTGGATAGCTTGTACGAAGGCCTCCCAGTAATCCCCATTAAAAATTGGAATGAGATTACGCCTCAGAACCTGGATGCATGGCTCGATCGCTACCCAGGATGTGAAATCGGCGAGGAACGACTAAAAAGCAAGTATTGGGTGAACAAAATGAGGGCTATGACCAAAGAGAAACTCAACGCCAGCAATGGGTGACGAATCTCGAATTCTTAGCGCTAGACTAGCGGTTCGCGAGAGCACCAATAGCCAGAGAATCGATCCTGATTTCGCACCTAACCTGCAGCCTTAGGAATTTGGACAAAGCCAGTGGCAGAAGCATTCAAGACAAAGCGTGCGCAACTCCTATGATTACGTCGAGCATTGTGCGAACGATAGCGACTCCAGATGGTCGGACAACGCTGGAGGTTGCTGGGCGTCCATTCTTTCGATTGAATTCCGTAGGGGCCGCCATTTGGTCCAAATTATCGGAGGGTTGGTCCGTTCCGCGCATCATTCGTCATCTGGTCACACGGTGTGATGTCCCCGAGGAACGAATTGAAGAGGACGTAAACAATTTTCTGACAATCTTAAAGAGAAATCTTCTAGTGCAAGACTATGTCAGGACACTCGATGTTCGTGCCGAGGTTGTTTGGAACAAGGGAATTGCGCGCATGTGCGATTGGAGGATCCCTGACGAGTTCCCGGCTGATGTTGGTTACCGAAGAGTTCCCGACCCTGTAGGCCACATAGTTCCTCCTCACTTGCTTGCGAACTTGATTGTGAATCCTGAGATCTATCGAAAAATAAAGGATGGAGACATCGTGTGGGTGAGGCCCGCGTGGTTGAAGTCTTTTATTGAGCGGATCCTTCCGTTCGTCCAAGAGAAGTTTATCCTCGTCACGGCCGATTCGGACGTCAGTATGCCGTCGCAGTTTTTGGCCGAAGCCTTGGAAATTTTGGAGCACCCGAATGTCCTCCATTGGTATGCCCAGAATTGTGATGGCCCGGGTTTCTTGAGTCGCATGTCTCCTCTGCCAATTGGTGTTGATTTTCACACCCTCTGTGAACGGCCTGAGTGGGGAGAAGACATTTCGTCGCCCGAACAGCAAGAGCAAATGCTCCAGTCAATTCGGAAAAGCGTTCGTCCCGCGCGCGAGCGAATCCGGAAGGTCTATGTTGATTTTGCATGGCAGCCAAGCCATTTGTACCATCCATCAAAAAGGCAACGTGTCCTTGCGAGGGTTCTGGCGAATGAATGCGTTGTCTTTCAAAGCAGACCGCTTCCAAGAAGGGAATTGTGGCGGAAGTGGGGAGAGCATGCATTCGTGCTGTCCCCTCCTGGAGTAGGGTTAGACTGCCATCGTACGTGGGAGGCGCTTGCTTGCGGCAATATTGTTCTGGTGCCGCCGTCTCCCCTCGATGGTTTGTACGAAGGGTTGCCGGTGATTCCGGTTGAGGATTGGAACGACATCACACCTCGAAATCTGGATAGTTGGCTCGAGCATTATTCTGAATGCCCAATCGGTGAGGAACGACTAAAAAGCAGCTATTGGATCAGCAAAATGAAGTCGTCGGCCAAGGAAAGAATCGCTTCCGCATTTTCGCAAGGATTGGGAAGTGCGGCATCCGCGTCACTGAGGCCATAAACATGCAGGTATCGAGCATAGCTAGAGCAGTACCGACCGCCGAAGGCGGTACTGTACTTGAAGTTGCTGGTGCACCTATTTTTCACTTGAATTCAATTGCGGCTGCGATCTGGACAAAATTAACCCAAGGGCTATCCACGCACGAGATTGTTTCTGAGTTGACCACACAATTTAACATTTCTGAAGAGCGTGTTGCGAACGATGTAAAGAGTTTTGTGGACACGCTGAAACAGAATGACCTTGCCAAGGACTCCGTCAAGACATCAGATTTTCATGTCGAACTAGTGTGGAACAAAGGGATTGCCGCCCAATGCGATTGGAGAATACCCGACGAGTTCCCAGAGAAGCGCGCCTACGAAAGCGTCTTGGAGCCGGCCGGACACAGGATGCCTCCCCATTTACTCGATAGCTTGATTTCAAACCCCGCGATCTACCGGTACATAAAGACCGAGGACCTAGTCTGGGTGAAATTTTCCTGGCTGAAGTCTTTCGTAAAACAGGTCCTTCCACTTGTTCGAGCAAACTTTGTCTTAGTCACTGGCGACTCTGATGGAGGGGCACCACTACCAGTCATGGCCGAGGCGCTCGAAATTCTGGAGCACCCTAATGTCCTCCACTGGTTTACACAGAATTGCGATGGTCCGGGTTTTATGGGCCGAATGTCGCCTATACCCATCGGGATTGATTTTCACACACTGAATGAGCAGTCGCTTTGGGGCGAAACTATAGCGTCACCGCGCGAGCAGGAGGAAATGCTTCTGTCAATTCGGCAGGAGTTTCGTCCTACACGTGAGCGGATTAGAAAAGTTTATGTTGATTTCGCATGGCAACCCGCAAGTGCGTATGCGCCCTGGAAGCGAAATGGAATTAGAACAAAGCTCTTGACGAACGAATACGTCGTTTTTCAGCGGCAATTCCTCCCAAGGAGGCAACTATGGAGGAAGTGGGGAGAATACGCATTTGTGCTGTCGCCGCACGGTGCCGGACTCGACTGCCACCGCACATGGGAAGCGCTTGCTTGCGGCAATATTGTCCTGGTGCCGGCGTCTCCATTGGATAGCTTGTATGAAGGATTGCCGGTGATCTCAATTAAGGACTGGAAAGAGATTACCTCGGAGAATTTGGATGCATGGCTGGGCCGTTACTCCGGATGTGAGATTGGCGAGGAAAGGCTAACCAGCCGATATTGGGTCGCAAAAATGAGAACTACAGTTTCAAGCCTAAGTTTGGAATAGAGAACCTGACTCGCTGATGTTTCCGTGTCTGGTTTCCCATTCCGGACCGTTCCCTGATTGTATTTGATAACGCTTCGGCCGTTTACCCACGGTTGCGTGAAAGCAGCGAGAAAATGCCGACGTAACACTGTATCCAAGGATTCCCGCCGTCTCATTAACATTAAAACGTCTGCCGTTTCGGAGAAGTTGTTCCGCCCTCTTCATTCTGACCTGTCGCGAATAGGCGCGCATAGTAGTCTGGTATAACTTCCTGAATTGTTTGCTTACCAGAGACAAATCTACTTGAAATTTCCTGCATTCTTTCGCCGGGCTGCAGGAGAGATTGCCACCCGATTGATCAATTAGCTGGCGAAGTCTTTTTGCCATTTGTTTGGACTTGCATTCTGCTCTTCCCAAGATCAGGTCTATTGCGTAGCCAACGGTAAGCACTTCCGGGCGGGAGTAGATCCCTTTAGTTACAAACAAAGACATTCGCACTTCCTGGATAAATATCCGGCACTCTTGTTTTTTTGGATCACCGCTGATGTAAGGTATCCGTATCCATCAAGGTGACTGCCAGGGCGGGAGATAAATTGTGGGGCTGAGAAACTTATTTTGAACTAGATTCTATGCCCGGGTCAACGGAGGAGACAAGAGATAGTCTCAGCCTCGGGAAAATGATGCGGACCGGTGATTGTCTAGGGTATTCACCCGAAGTCTTTCCGAGCCGGTTCGAGTTGGGTGATTGGTAGTGCGATGGGCGACGCTGGAGTTATGTCCTGCGCTTAGGTTGGGAACCTCGAATTATGGAATCCGCTGTCTAGGGCCTCAAAACATGCGTCGAAAATACAAAAATCAATCATTACTTGCCAATTGTGACAAAAACGGTTGACGCGAGTTACGTGCATTGTCTACCGTCAAACTGAAAAAGCTTCAGAGTCGTTTCCACAATTAGAGGGTACCTTGCGCTCCAGGAATCTACGAGATGAAGGCGTTGTACATAGATCAAGTTAGTGCAAATCCCGAAAGCCTCCAGAAGAAGGGCCATCAGACCATCAAGGGTGCCGACATATTCGAGTGGAACCTGCTTTCGGCTCTGCTTGAATACGGAACCTACGACGCCTACTTTGCGCGTGGGCTAACGGAAGAAAAGAAACAAGCACTGTTGCACGGCGGTTTACCTCAGGACAGTATCAAGCGGCTTGTTCCTGCGCCTCTTGGAGGACAGTTACCCTTCGAAGATTCTGACCATGTGGTCTTCCTGACGGCTGGCCGATACCTGAACGCCTTGGCTGCGGTGCGTCAAAAACTGAAACGGTACGATGCACCGGTGTGCGGGTTCATACATTCCATCAACTCCGTGCGTATTGCATTCGCTTTGCTGCAGCAATGTTTTGCAGGACTCTCTGAAGCTGATCTGCTGTTTTGTTCAAGCCGAGCGGGAATGAAGACGATTGATATTTATGCTGATGAGATTAATGGGCTGCTGCCACCAGAGTTGCGTTACCGGACGCGCCGGGTTCTTATTCCTCTAGGTGTCAATATTCCGGCTGTCGAGCAAGGAGCGGCAGGCGCTCTGCGGCAAAGATTGAGTATCGAAACACAAGTCAGCATCGCGTTGTATTGTGGCCGTCTGTCGCAAGGTAGTAAGTGTGATTTGGGGCCCCTATTGGTTACCTTGTCTCAGTTGCTGAGGAGAGGGAATGATCTTTATCTGATTATTGCAGGTGATGATACCCAATCGAAAGAAGCCCCGCGTCTGGAGGCACTTGCCAGCGAATTGGGTTGTCAAAAAAACGTGATGATATGGCCCAATCCGTCAGCGGATGAAAAGCATCTGCTATATTGCGGGGCCGATTTCTTTGTATCGCCCAGCGATAATATGCAAGAGACGTTTGGGCTAAGCGTCGCTGAGGCTATGGCTTATGGTCTTCCCGCTGTTGTCTCGGATTGGGATGGGTATCGAGATATGGTAAGAGATGGACAGAACGGATTCTTAGTCCCTTCGGTCTTGCCGACAAGCGTAGGGCACTTCCGCCTCTGTGATTGTGTGACGTCCATGCTGGAGGAGGATTCGCTGGCCCAGTCCACAACCATCGATATCCCCTGTTTGTCCGCGAGAATGGAAACACTTGCCGCGGATCCGGAACGCCGCGCGCAAATGGGGCAAGCTGCCAGGCGATTCGCAGAAGACTATTGCAGCTGGCGAGTTGTCGTAAGGCGCTATGAAGAATTGTGGGAAGAGTCCTTGAAGGCTGCGAGTTCCAACAAGCTGCGGTCAGGGAAATCCAAACATCTGCTGAACCTCTCCTTGGAAAAGGCCTTTGGGCACTACGCCAACGGAAAGCGAAGCGAGGAAGCAAAATGTTTTATAACCGAAGAAGGCCGAGAATGGCTAAAACGGCCGAGTCGTTTGTATTTTCTACCCCAATTGTCCGCTGTCCCATGTCCGGGAAAATTCGCTGATATGCTGCGTGAAATATCGGATCGCCCGGGCTTTTCAGTCGCTGAGTTGGTGGAGGCTTTCTCAAATGGAGGCGAGCACGCCTCAGCGGGTGATGCCCATTGGATCCTAGGAAGGTTGTTCAAATACGGTTTGGTGACCGATAGACAAGACGCACTCACATAGCACGCTATCCTGATGAGAAATCTGCTTTGCCGGTCCGGATTCTGAACGTAGCAATCGATTCACTGAGCCAATTCCTATTCCTCACTCTGCTCAACGCCCCACGAGTCGACTGCGTCAGTCCCACTCCAAGCATTGAAGTGGATTGAAGGAGAAAGGCCGCATGAAAAGGAAAAAGACGAGAAATAAGCGTATGCAAGTTCGGGTCTCTTGCCTCTTAATTGCAGCCGCACTTTGTCCTCATTTGCACTGCGCTCAGAATTCTATTCCCGAGCAGCCCAGGCGTGCTTACCTCGATCCGGATCTGCCGCTTGAAAAACGCGTTAACGATTTGGTGTCGCGCATGACTCTTGAAGAAAAAGTTTCTCAAATGCAGAATAACGCTCCCGCCATTCCTCGTTTGGGCATTCCTGCCTATGGGTGGGCGAATGAAGCATTGCACGGAGTCGCGCTTGCCGGTCACGCCACCGTTTTTCCCCAGGCTATAGGATTGGCGGCGACTTGGGACACGAGTCTAGTTCACAGCATCGCGGACGTCATCTCGACCGAGGCTCGCGCCAAGCACAACGATGCCATTCAACATGGCAATTTTGGTGAACACTACGGCCTCGACTTCTGGTCACCCAACATCAATATTTTTAGGGATCCGCGATGGGGCCGTGGCCAGGAAACCTATGGTGAAGATCCCTTTCTTACTGCGCGGATGGCGGTGGCATTTGTCACTGGCCTTCAAGGCGACAATTCCACCTATCTCAAAACAATTTCAACCCCTAAGCATTTTGCGGTTCACAGCGGCCCGGAAGTATGGAGGCATCAATTTGACGCCGAGCCTTCACCGCACGATCTGGCGGACACCTACACGCCCGCATTTCGAGCAGCCATTGTGGAGGGAAAAGCAGATTCGGTTATGTGCGCATACAACGCCGTTGACGGCGTTCCAGCCTGTGCGAATGACAAGCTCTTCGGCCTGTTGCGCAACAAATGGGGATTTCGCGGGTATGTGGTTTCAGATTGCGGAGCCATCGGTGACATCTACACGGGGCATGGTTACGTGGCGACTCTGGCGCAAGCGGCAGCCATGTCGGTTAAAGCCGGAACGGATCTGAATTGCGGGAGCGGGTACTACATGCTTCGATATTCAATCGCAGACCGGATGATTTCGCGCGAGGACATTGATCGCTCTGTAAAGCGTTTGTTCGAAGCACGCTTCCGTTTGGGAATGTTTGATCCGCCGGAACGTGTGCCGTGGTCTGGCTTGACGCTGGCGGACAACGACACGGTCGAGCATCGCCAGCTTGCGCTCAAAGCCGCACAGGAATCCATCGTACTGTTGAAGAATGAGCGGAACACTTTGCCGCTCAAGCCCGCCGTCAAGAAAATCGCAGTGATCGGACCGAACGCTGACTCGCTCGACGTCTTAGTGGGCAACTACAGTGGCATGCCTTCAAGGTACTCCACGATTCTCGATGGCATCCGCAAAAGGTTCACCGGCGCAAAAGTGATTTTTTCGGTTGGATCAGTGCCTGTCGAAACCGTTGGTGTGCCTATAGACAAGGAGAGCTTACGTCCCGGAGGCGCGAACTCAGAACCTGGACTAACCGGCGAGTATTTCGGAAACGCAACTCTGGAGCGCAAACCAATTGTGACTCGTGTGGATTCCGGTATTGATTTTACCTGGAATGGTGTTGTGCCGGCTCCAGGCGTTTCGAATGGCGAGTTTTCGGTCCGGTGGAGCGGCGAACTTATTCCCCCAAGCACAGGCGGCTATCGGTTTGGTCTCCGCAGCGAAGGCAGCTATGGCCTCCGGCTCTATTTGGGCGGTAAATGCTTGATCGACGAATGGACGCGTTCAGGGGAGGGCGGTTTAACTCCTTTGGTCCATTTAGAGCGCGGTCGAGCCTATCCAATTCGTGTCGAGTATGTGCATCGTAGGTGGGAATCTTCGGCACACTTGCTTTGGCAAGCGCCGGATTTTCAGGAACGCGCCTTGGCCGCGGCGCGCGAAGCTGATGTGGTTGTCGCTGTTGTCGGCCTTACGGCCCGTTTGGAGGGAGAAGAGAATGGCCTTGTCATTCCCGGCTTTTTCGGAGGAGACCGGGTTGATCTGGATCTTCCGGCGCCACAGCAGCAGCTCCTCGAATCCGTGGCCGCCACGGGAAAACCACTGACCGTCGTGCTGACCAATGGCAGTGCGCTGGCGGTGAATTGGGCACAGGAACATGCTTCTGCGATCATCGAGGCGTGGTATCCAGGGGAGGAAGGCGGCACCGCCGTGGCCGACGTCTTATCAGGCGCTTTCAATCCCGCTGGACGATTGCCAGTGACTTTTTATAAGTCCGTGGAGCAACTACCACCGTTTCGTAGCTACTCCATGGCCGGGCGCACCTACCGTTATTTGACGGAGCAGCAGTTGTACCCGTTTGGATACGGCCTGAGCTACACAACGTTTCACTATGACAAGGTAGAAGCGGAGTCGCCCAAGATTGCGGCCGATGGAACCGTCTCAGTATCCGCGCGCGTCACCAACACCGGAAAAGTTGCGGGCGACGAAGTGGTTCAGGTTTACCTCACGCACCCTGGCGCTGAGGGCGCACCGATTCGCGCGCTGGCGGGATTTCAACGCGTTCACTTGGAGGCAGGTGCGTCTAAAACCGTAAAATTCTCCTTGCGTGACCGTGATTTGAGCATCGTTGATGCAGACGGCGTGCTCCGGATCGTTCCTGGTGAAGTCAAGGTGTGGATTGGGGGAGGACAACCGATCATGGGACCAGGACAAGGGTCCACTGCCGGTGCGGAAACTCGATTCCAGATTACATCTGGAGCCGTATTACCCGACTAACTTTGGGTCACGATGGGTCGCCTACCCAATTGCATCTGCCGCGACAGAGTCCATTTGCTCACCTCTCTTCAATTATTCTTGGAGAGGTGTGGAAATGAGTCGACATTCAGAAGCGCTCCTGGTGCGCTATGCAGGTGCGTGTAAAGGCCACCTGTGTGAATCAATTGATCGTGGGTTCCTTGCTCTTCGATTACGCCACGGTTCAACACGATGATTCTATCCACCCACTTGAGAGAGGCAATTCGATGTGAGACAAATACAATGGTCTGCTTCGGGAAGTGCTGGGCCAGATTCATGAATATTTGCCGTTCCGAAAGTGCATCAAGAGCAGATGTAGATTCGTCGAGCAGCAAAATCGACGGATTTTGAAGCACCGCACGGGCTAACGCGACACGTTGCCTTTCACCGCCCGACAGCGCGTTGCCTCTCGGGCCCACAGGCGTGTCCCAGCCCCTTGGCAGCCTTCTAAGCAATTCCTTCATATCTGCAATTTCGAGGGCGCGATGAAGTTCCCTTGCCGACGCCAAGGGGTTTCCGAGCAGCAGATTCTCCTTCAACGTTCGATCGAAAAGCATGGCATCCTGCAAGAGGTAACAGACCTTGGTTCGCAGGCTCTCCAGGCGGAGATTTCGAACGTCCATCCCGTCGATGTAAACGGCCCCCCGGTGCACGTCATACAAACGGGCAACGAGCTTAACGATAGTGCTTTTGCCACTCCCACTCATGCCGACTAGGGCGACCTTTTCGCCGGGCTCAAGTTTCAGATCGATGCTGTCGAGCACGGGTGCAGCTTCACAGTAGGAAAACGAAACCCCCTCCATTTCCACATAGCCTCGGAGAGGGGAGGGGAAACTCACGGCGCCCGGCATTTCCGGCACACCGGGTGCCCTTTCCGTTACCTCCAGAATGCGCCGAATATTTGTGCCCAAGCGGTTCAATTGGGAGTAGATATGCACGGCCGCGCCCAAGGGATCAAATAGTGCGCCCACATAGCTGTAGAAGGCGACCACGCCTCCGATGGTCAAGGCCCCGATAAATACCTGATAGCCGCCATAACCGAGAATCGCTATCGTGCCCAACGCAATGATCCCCATGTAGCAAGCACTGAACAGGACCTCGACCAGCTCACGGTGATTCAACGCCTTCATGCGTTCTCTGGCGCACTGCAGGAAGACCTCCGTCTGGCTCTTCTCCTGGTGCAGGAGTTGGACTTGGACGACGGACGAGAGATGCTCCTGAAGAAAACTGTTTTCCTTGGCGGCCCTTTCCTGGACCGAATCCGAGGCCCGGCGCAAGGGCCTTTCAAACTTCTTTCGGAAAACAAAGAACAGGGGCATTAGCGGGAGAACCATCAACGTAAGCCTCGAATCGAGCGTAAACATGGTGCCCATGACGAAGACAGCCTTGAAGGCCGTTTGCAGCACAAACGGCACTAGGTTCGATCCCACTTCGGCGACCTGGTCGACGTCCTGTTCCAGACGATACAGTCTGTCCCCAACCGGTGTAATTTCGTGGTAATCCGCGGAGAGAAGGTTCATCCGTTCCAGGATGCTGAGGCGCATTCGCAACACCAGCTTCTGAATCGTTCGAAAATTGATAAGTTGCGCCAACGTAAAAAAGCTGAGCCGGAAAACGTATAGGCCGAAGAATCCACAAGCCGCAAAAACCAGGAGGTGAAAGTCTTTCTTGGGAAGAACGCGGTCAATCAGCCACTTCATGAGCAACGGGTCGAGGAGGAACATCAAGCTGCTTAGAACCACCAAGACCACACTCAAGGAATAGGCAGGCAAAAGTGGTCGCATTTGATGAATGAACCACCTTGCCTGCGCTTTAAAAGTTGGATTCAAAAAATTCTCCGTGCTTCTGAATAGTCAACTGACTTAATTCCGGCGCTAAGAGGCTCCGAAGGGCGATGAGTTCGTGCGGGCTGGAAAGGGCGGGGTGGATGGTTTGTTCTAAGTGTGTTTGAGAGCTCCCTTGACCTCCGTTCAATTCTGAATCGTACAATTGGATGTGCATTGCTATCCGGGTCTGTAACGAAATCGGCGAGCCTGAGCTCTTCGCAGGGAAGCCATATGTCATGCCGCAATATCTCTTCCGCGCCAGATTCGCCTGAATTCGATCGGGCTTACGCGGAACTGTTTCAGGAAGCTTCTGGTGAAGTTGCTAACGTGCCGATATCCAGCGTCCACTGCAATCGCTTTGACGGGTGCATCTGTTGTTTGTAATTGCCGTGCGGCCACGTCGAGGCGCTTTTTCTTTGCGTATTCCTTGATGCCTATGCCGGTGCACGTTTTGAAGAGGCGGCGTGCCTGACGCGCTGACATACATAATTGAAGCTGCTTGCAGATTTGCTCGAGATTCCACCGAATATTTGCCGGGTCACTATCGATCAAATCTATGAGTTTTTGGACCCGCCAGTCCTCCTTGACCGGGCTCACCGGCAGCATGAATTGGCTGGGGAAAAGTAAGTCGAGAAAGCTGCGCACTGTACCCCAACTCTGAACAAAAGGTCTCTCGTAAATCATCAACCTTGCCTCCTAGGTTTCACGATCTCCAAATACTGAGAAGACTCCGAATCCGCTGGGCCAAAAACTCCGTTTGAAAATAAACAGGGAGTGTTCATTCCGGGCGCTCATTCCAAGTGCATGGACAAAACGCCAGATTCATTTAAGGAATTATGATGGTGCGGCAGTATGTTGAGGAACACTCCGGTGGACCAACCCTGCCTTCTCGAGTTTCTCCAGATGCTCGGTGATGTCAGCTTCCAATCTTTCAGGTGGTGCGTCGAACTGTTTGCGCAGCGAATCGATCAGATCCTGAAAGGTAGAGCCTCCCTGGCGCGATTCAAGGGCGTTCCAAGCCTTGGCTGCTACAACGTTCAGGCTGTAACACAAGCCCTTTTGAATATCCAATATCACGGCACCATCCTGAGTGTAAGTGGAGCGAGCAGAGTTAGACACTTTCCAGACAGAATTCGGAATTGCTTTCATAATTACATCTCCTGGTTTTGTTTAATCTGTTGTCGTCCAAATATAGTTATGGCCACCAACCATCGCCTTCCTTGGGAAGGTTGTACTCTATCGTTAATATTTACAAACAAGCGCTGGCTGGACTGCCAGGGATTGAAGGGCCTGGGGGCTTTCCTGAAGAACAACTTAGTCGGTTGTCCGCGCGCTGTCGAGCGATGTAGCTAACTCTTTACAACAATAAGCTCGCGCTCAACGCAGCACTGTCGGATTGTATTGGCGAAGCATTTTCGGCGCAAGTATTTTTTCGATTGGTACTAGAACTTATGAGGCCTATTCATTTTAACTGCCCTGTTTCGTGAGCAAGAATGCCAACTCTTGGCGGCTCAGGCATTCTTGCAAAAAAGAGCGCCCCGATTCCAATCGCCGCCCAGGCTGAGTTAATCTCGAAAGCAATCTTATAGCTTTGGAACAGGTCAAATAGTTTCCCGCCCAAATAACCAGCCGGCGAGCAAAAGAAAGCTGCGACCAGCAGCACCATTCCGCTCACCTTAGGAAAAGCCACGGGTCCGTAGTAGTGGCCCGTGACCGTATTGAAGCAAATAAACGTCCATCCAAATCCCGTGCCATAAAGAATCGCGGCGGTGTAGGCGATCCACAGTGCTTCCGGAGAAACGCGAATTGCCAGGAAAGATCCCAGGAAATAACAGCAGAAACCCAGCATGAACGCGTAGCGCCCTTCGATTGCGTCCATTAGCCAGCCCCCGATCAACCGGCCGAAAACGGCTCCCAGAGTGAAAAGACCCATGGCGAATGCGGCGTCTGCTGGACGAACGCCAGCTCCTTTCAAGTGCAGCAGCCAGTGGGCGGTAAAGAAAAAAAACGGGAATTGGCAGGCAATCGCGCCAATGAGAATCATCCAGTAGGCTCGCGTTCGATAAGCCTGGTGTGGCTCCCAGGGAAATTTTGTAACCCGGGCAGATGCTGAGGTCGAATCCGCCGATGGGGCAGCGCCTGGTCCGCCGTCCACCATTTGACCAAGGTCTTCGGGACGTTCTCTCACAAAGAGAAACGCTACAACTGCAGACAAAACGGAAACGGCTGCCACAATCGCCCACGCTTGCCGCCAATTTCCTCCATTTCCGGTGAGGATTCGATTGATCGTCGGTGCAACGAAAAAGCCCGCAAATCCCGAAGCTGACAGCGTCACCGCCATGGTCCTTCCCCGATAACGGCTGAACCATCGGGTGATCGCGGTCGCCGCTGGAATGATGGTCCCGAAACTGATTCCCATTGCTGCCAGGATTCCAAATCCCACCCAATAGTGCCAAGGCCTGGAAGTGATAAGGGAAAGCCACAGAGCCCCGGCAAGAATCAGTGCAGAGCCAATGCCGAAAGTCTTGCGAATGCCCCAGCGAACAATAGACGCTCCCACAAGGATGGACGGAATGCCTACGAAGATATTTAAGACCGTAAATCCCAGGCCGAAGGCGCTGCGGCTCATGGGGATTTCCTTCAGCATGTAGGTGTTGATGACTGCTCCGCCGTAAAGCGGAAATCCCATGTTGAGGAAATCCAGAAGCCAAAGAATGAAAACCAGCTTCCAGCCATAGAACCCTCGTTGCGCGGTCATTTCTGTGCTTGTCCCTGGCCCGGTCGGGCGTGTTGCTCTCTTTTCTTGCAACAACAAAGAGCTTGGAGGATATCAGGTTCTTGAGGAGTCAGAGAAACACGTAGCCACAGCCGTTCTGCGTCTAGGAATCAAGAGCACAACGCCGACATTGCTTCTGCCTTTACGTGAGTAGGGCAGGTGCGATGCTGATCGAGAATCCAAATTAGCTATTCGAAAGCGCAGCGCGTGAAACTCTCGCGCTCGGCCCGCACATCGTCGCCACGCAGCTCGCGCAGCGCGTAAGTCACAAATTCAGCGGTGACTCTCTTGCGCCAGGTCATATCGAAATCAGTGTTGTCGAGCGGCTTTGCGATTCGGGCCGCAAGTGCGGCCGCTTCTTCGATGGCCTGCTGATTCAAGGGCCGGCCCAATAGCGATTTTGCTGCTTCCATGGCGGCCAACGGACGGCAAGCCGCCGAGCCAACGACAATCCGAGCGTCCTCGACCGTGTTATTTCCGGACAGGCTCACGGCTGCCGCAACGGATAACACGGGAAAATCGAACGATCCCCGGCGGCGCAATTTCCAATAGGTGCTTTTCCATCCGTGCAAATTATCGAGCGAGACTTCGGCAAGGATTTCATCAGGCCTGCGCTTGATAAAGTCGATCCCGTCATTGTTGTACAAATCGGAGAGCAAGACTTCGCGCTCTCCTGAACGCGACACCAGTCGAACTCTTGCGCCGAGCGCCATCAGTGCTGGGCCAGTGTCCGTAGAAGAGACCGCCACGCACTTCCGGCTGCTAGGTGCGACCCAGCAGGTAGTGCCGTCTTTTTTCAGGCAGAAGTTGATTGACTTTCTCCACTCATAGCTTTGATCGTAGTAATTGCACCGCGTATCGAGGCAAATGTTGCCGCCGAGCGTGGCCATGTTGCGAATCTGCGGGGTGGCCACAAGAGAAGCCGCTTGCGCCAGCGCCGTCAATCCATTTCGAAAGCGCCGGTCTGCCGCGATTTCGGAGAGTGTGACGCAAGCGCCAAGCCGTGAGCCAGAATCGTGTAACGCCACCCGGTTCAGGATTTCAATGTGACGCAGGCTCATCAGCATGCGCGGAACCTGTTGACGCCGTTTCATGTTGGGGAGCAGATCTGTCCCGCCGGCAAGAGGCATGGCGTTAGCTCTCTCAGCGTCCAGAATTCTCGCAGCCTCTTCTAGCGTACGCGGCGCACGGAATTCGAATAGAGGCAGCCGCATCATGACGTGAGTACCTTTTCTTTCTTTGACACCCTCCTTGTGCGTCGCGGAACGTCATTAACTGCGTTGCCGTCGCCGCCTTCCCAAGGCGGGGGGACGCGTAGTGCCTCCGGCCAATTGATACGTGGAAAATGACTTGGGCCGAAACGCGGCTCGCGTCCCGCCTTTTTTTCGGCAAGGGCTTTCATAATTTTTTCAGGTGTAATGGGGATTTCGTCGATGCGCACCCCAACAGCGTCGTACACGGCATTGGCAACTGCGGGCATTATGGGCAGAAGCGGGCCCTGCCCTACCTCTTTTGCGCCGAATGGGCCTTGAGGATCAGGCTCTTCGATCAGCTCGGTGATTACTTCCGGCATGTCCAGCGACGTGGGGCTCTTGTATTCGAGGATCGAAGGGAACTTGTGCACCAGCGCATGAGAAAGTTTTTTCGGAAGGCGGCGGAATTCCTGCTCTTCCATCAATGCTTCACCGAGTCCCATGTAGACGCTGCCTTCGACCTGACCACGCGCGAGCGTAGGATTTAAAGCGCAGCCAATGTCATGCGCGATCCAAATTCTTGGGACAGTGACCCAACCCGTCACGGGATTTACTTCGACTTCGACAACGGCTGCCGAATAGGAATATGTGGGAGACGGCCCTACGCCGCCGCCTTTATAAAGCGCGGGAGATTTCGGCGGGGTATAAGAGCCTACCGTGCCAATCGTGCCGAAGCGAGCTTCCGCGATACAAACAGCCTCTTCAAAGGAGACGCCTTTTTCGGGCGCAACGGAGTCGAATACGCGCTTGTCAGCAAAGCTCAGCCGTTCTTTGGGTACTTCGAGTTTTTCTGCCACGCCCTCTGCAATGATTGCTTTTCCTCGCTCCGCTGCCTGCAACGCTGCATTTCCTGCCATCAGCGTCACGCGGCTTGAGTAGGAACCAAGATCCACTGGCCCAAGGTCCGTGTCACCGGTGAATAGCCGAATGTCGAATGGATCAATGCCCAGAACTTGTGCGACGATTCCAGCAAGGACATCATCTGAACCTTGTCCGATCTCCGTCGCGCCGCAGAAAATGCTGACGCCGCCGCAGCGGTCAAATTTTAATTGAACCCCAGAGTGCGGCATCTTGTTCCAGTAAATGGGGAGTCCCGCGCCGGTCAGATAGGCGGAGCAGGCCAATCCCACACCGCGGCCCTCGGGGAGTTTTCGGAATTTGTCCTTCCACCCGGACACTTCAACGACGCGGCGAATGCACTCGGAAAGGTTGACGGTTCCAAGGCGGAAGAAGTTCGCCGTCACCGCGTTTGGTGATTCCACGATATGCAGACGTAAGTTCGCTGGATCAATCTTGAGCCTCTCGGCGATTTTGTCGAGCTGCACTTCTTGACCGAAGCGTGGTTGAGGGGTGCCGTGTCCGCGCTTTGGTCCGCAGGGCGGTTTGTTCGTGAAGGTGCGGCAACCTTGGTAGCGATACCGAGGGACATGATATGTAGTGGTTTGCAACGCGCCGGCGTAGAACGTGCTTGCAACTCCGTACGAGCCGTAGGCGCCGCCGTCGATTAACGTCTGTAAATGCATTCCTGTGATCGCGCCGTCCTTCTTGACGCCGGTCTTGAATTTCATCAGGATGGGATGTCGGCCACGATGGCAGTAAAAAACCTCTTCACGCGTCAGGCAAATCTTAACCGGTCGATCTAGCATGAGCGCAGCTTTGGCTACGACGATTTCGTGATTGAACGGGTCACTCTTCCCGCCGAAACCGCCGCCGTTGGGCGTGGCAATCACGCGAATATGAGCGGCCGGCATTTCCAGCACCTTCGCTAGCGCGCGATGGAGATAATGCGGAGTCTGCGTGCTGGACCAAATGGTCAGCTTTCCATCCGGGTCCTTGATGGCCACGGAAGCGTGCTGCTCGATGGGAAGATGGGTGTTTCCCTGAAAGAAAAAAGTGTCCTCAAAGATCTCATCGGCTTCGGCAAAGCCTTCTTCCACGTTGCCAAACTCCAATGCCACGAGCTTGTGAATGTTCCCCTCTTCGCCGTATTCGTGAATGCGCGGCGCAGATGTTGCCAGAGCTTCTTCGGGATTGGAGATGGTCGTCAGGATTTCATAGTCGACGTCGATCAAGTCGAGCGCTTCGAAGGCCGTCAGCTCCTCGCGCGCGATGACCGCAGCGACAGGATCCCCTACGTGCCGCACGTGGTCGACGCAAAGAGCCTGTTCGTCCTGGCTGACGGGAAGAATTCCGTACTGGATGGGAACATCTTTCCCCGTCAGGACTAGATACACTCCAGGGTGAGCGACAGCGCGAGACGTGTCGATTCTTCGGATGCGGGCGTGGGGATGAGGAGAGCGTAGAAGTTTGCAGAACGCCATTCGGGGCAGGAAAATGTCGTCGGCGAAGCGCGTTTGGCCGGTCACTTTTGCTCGAGCATCAACTCGGCGCCGAGGGACACCGATCACGCGAAGGTCATTCTCGTTGGCTTTTAGAGAGCCGACTCGGGTGACTCGCGGATCCCTTTCATTCGGCATACGCCCTCCCGGCGGACTGTCTACGCCCACAGCGGGCAAATCAGGTTGCAGAAGTTTTCTGACCTGCGATCTTCAGCATCGCGGCTTCGACGGCTTCGAAAATCTGAAGGTAGCCCGTGCAGCGGCACAAGTTGCCGGAGATGGCCTCGCGGATTTGATCTCGCGTGGGGTGCGGATTCTGATCCAGCAAAGCTTTCGCTGTCACCAAAATTGCCGGCGTGCAATAGCCGCACTGCGCGGCTCCCAAATCGGCAAAGGCATCTTGCAAAGGATGAAGACCTCCGTCTTCCCCGAGGCCTTCCACGGTCAGGACTTGCTTTCCGCCGCACTCGAGCGCCAGTACGAGACAGGAAAGAACGGGCTTGCCGTCCAGAAGAACGGCGCAAGCGCCGCATTCACCGAGTTCACAGCCATGCTTGGTGCCGGTATGACCGAGATCTTCACGCAGGATCTCCAGCAGAGTCTTGTACGGTGCAAAGGAGACGTCTGTCTCTTCGCCGTTCAGCATGAATCGTATTTGCGAGGTCTTTTGTGATTCGATGGGTAGCATGGTCACGTTCAATCACCCGCGAAAGAAATTCTCGATTGAGTCCGGCAATCTTGCCTCCCGAGGACCAGGAGTGTTCAAAGAGCGATTCGATTCTTTCCCTGCAGGAAGCCGATAAGAGGCACCAGGTTTGGCGAGCAGACCTCGGATCAGATAGTCCGCAAACTTCTCAGCGATTTCCGCTGAAGTTAGCGGCCCTTCCGGGTTAAACCACTGCACGCTCCAGTTCAGACTTCCCAGGATGGCGCGCACTGTAAGCGCCGGGTCGCACGACGCGAATTCACCCGAACGCATGCCCGCGACGATCAAATTCCGGACGCCCGCTTCATACTTGTCGCGTTTTGCTACCAGATAGCGTTGCTGGCGAGGCGGCAGGGCAGTGGTCAAAAGATGCGCTGCAGAACCCTCGACTTCATCGAGTAGGCATCGCAAATGCGAAACGATTACCATGCGCAGCCTGATTGCCGCGCTGGCTCTCATGCGGCGAGCTTTATCAAGTGCTGCGATCATGCGATCCAGAGAATTGTCCTGGCAAAAGAAGAGGATGTCGTGTTTGCCACGGAAGTAGTTGTAAAGATTGGCGGGCGAAAGGGCAGCGGCTTCCGCAATGTCGCGCATGCCAGTCTCCGCAAACCCGCGAACGCGAAATTCTCTCCCGGCAGCGCGCAAGATTTCCAGGCGCCGCGCAAGATAGCGTCGCTTGAGATGGCCATTTCTCTTACTCGCATGGCCATAAATCGACTTCATCGTCCGGGTCCACGCCGACAAGGTTGCACAAGACACCAACCAATTCTCACGCTTTGAGGCGCACATGTCAACGAATTGTGAACAGCAGTTCAGAAAATGAACAGCTGTTCATCATGTGTCAGACAAAACGTTATGAAAGGATTGCTCGAAGGGCCGCTCATTGTGGAAACAGCCGCGCCGCATTGTCGTACAAGATCTTGCGCTTTGCCGCGGCCCCAATTGGCAGAGCATTGAACTTTTCAATGTTCCCCTTGATTGCGGGAACGCCGGGCCCGGGCCAGTCCGTACCCCACAAGACTTTGTCGGCCACGTCTTCGATTCGCGGAAAATATTCCATCAGTTTCTGGGGCGGGATGCCGGAAATGTCCATGTACATGTTCTTGTGCCGGCGAACCAGGAAAAAAGCTTCGTTCATCCACAGCGGCCTGCCGCCGTGCGCAAGAATGACCACGAGATTTGGATAGTCGATGCACACATCATCGCAGAGCATTGGCTGCGCATGCAGATTTCTTGCGCCTGGAAAAATCGAAGTCCCGGTATGAATCATGATCGGCATGCCGTTTGTTTGAGCACGCTCGTAAATCGCCGCAAGGCCGCGATTGCCGTCCATGTAATCGTTGGGCGAAAGCACTTGATGCGAGGGATGCATCTTGATAGCTCGAATTCCAAGTCTTGCAAGACGATCCACTTCCGCGCCCGCATCCGGAACCGTTCCCGGCAGCACTCCGCCGAATGCGATGAGACGATCCGGGGCCGCGCTGCAATACTTCGCGCTCCAGTCATTTACTTCCGGCGTGAACCCGATAATCTCAGGTGCGACATAATTGATTAGTCCCGCGCGCTCCACTCTCAAAGTGTCCAGAAAGGCGAGAAAGGCTTTTGGGTCGGCGCAATAGCGTTCAACATCGGCGTAGTCCTTGCGGCCTTGTTTCATCAACTCGTGGGCGGATTGTTTCATCATGTGATAAGGCATGATGTGGATATGAATGTCTATGATTTGTTGCAGGGATCACCGCCCTTTGCTGAGGCTTGTAGCTAGTCTAAATTAGACTAGTTGAACCGTACGTACTCAAAGTTCAAAGGTTGATTGTTTATCCCGCGGCTAGGCGGTGCAATCCAATTCGCAAACTTGCCCGGTTCCACAACCCGTCCGCTCATCAGCGACTGGACGTACGCATAATCCTTGGAATTCGGAAGCCATTCGGATTCGTGGTTCTTCCAAGCCTCTTGGCTCAGGACTTCTCCGTCAGGGCTTATAAAGTGTCCAGCGAAATTGCCAATCGTGCGGTGAAAGCCTTTGTGGGGCAGGGTCAACCGAAAGGGAATGCCCACATTGTCGATAATCCGTTGCCAGCGGCCAACTCCATCAGCAATCTCGTCGATGTAGTCATCGCGGAGGCGTTCGTTCAATGCCGTCAAGGCTGGCACATTTTTCTTGATGATTTTTCCGCCCACGACTTCAGAGACAGGGTATTCCGCATCCGTCAGCACGTGGTCGTCATCCAGTTTGGTCTCACGGAAGCGTCCTTTGAGGCCGCTGGTGAAATAGTTCGCGGCATTTGAGGAGACATCGGACCCGTAAAGATCAAGCGTCACGCTGTAGTGAAAATTCAGGTATCTCTGAATCGTTTGCAGATCGATGACTCCCAGCGCACGCATTTCTGACGGATCCTCCACTTTGTGTTCCTTCATCACTTCGCAAGTCCGCTGAATAATGCGGCCGACTCCGGTTTCACCAACAAACATGTGGTGGGCTTCCTCAGTCAGCATGAAGCGGCAAGTGCGGGCCAGCGGATCAAAGCCGGATTCCGCGAGGGCGCAAAGTTGAAACTTCCCATCACGGTCAGTGAAAAACGTAAACATATAAAAGGCCAGCCAGTCCGGCGTGGGCTCGTTGAATGCGCCAAGGATACGCGGATTATCGGCGTCTCCAGACCGCCGCGCCAGCAAGGATTCGGCTTCCTCACGGCCATCGCGTCCGAAGTAGCGGTGCAGCAAGTACACCATGGCCCATAGGTGGCGCCCTTCTTCGACGTTTACCTGAAAAATGTTCCGCAGGTCGTACATTGAGGGACAACTTGCCCCCAGCATCCGTTGTTGTTCCACGGAAGCCGGTTCCGTATCGCCCTGCGTAACGATCACACGGCGTAAGGTCGAGCGGTATTCGCCGGGCACTTCCTGCCAGGCCGGCTGTCCTTTGTGGATTCCGAAACTCACTTCGCGCTTCTCGTCGCGCGGCTGCAGGAAAATCCCCCAGCGGTATTCGGGCATCTTCACGTAGCCGAATTGCGCCCAGCCGTCGGGCTCCACACTGATCGCCGTTCGCAGATATACCTCATAGTTGTGGCTCTCGTTCGGCCCCATGTCATACCACCAGCCCATGTAGGCAGGCTGCCAGTGCTCAAGGGCGCGCTGCAGGACGCGGTCCCTGCCCAAATCGACGTTGTTCGGGATTTTTTCCGTGTAATTAATCATTGCGATTCCCCCAGGGCTCCAGACTCAAACCCGTTCATTCACACTCTTTCCCAACTGAATTTCACCGGCGCTCCAGTTCCATACACTTTGAGCGCACCACTCGCACCGACGGCGTTCGGGCGGTTGAATATCCAGTTTTGCCATGCGGAAAGCCGGCCGAAGATCCGCGTTTCCATCGTTTCTCCGGGTCCGAACCGCAGATTTGCTTCAAGTCCCGTCAAAGCGTCGGGCGATTGCGCGGCGCGCGATTCGATGGCTTGGCGAATTTCATCTTCCCAGTCGAGATCATCGGGCGCGGCCGTAACCAAGCCAGCTTCCAGTGCCTCGCGCGCAGAAAGGTTTTTTCCAATCCCTGAGCGCAAATTGTCGATATGCGTCTCATCGTTGTAGAATCGCGCTGTCAGCCGAGAGAGCCTGTTCACCATTGGGAGCGCCCCGAAATTCATTTTTGAAAGCGTCATGCTTGGGGCATCCCCGCTTTCCTGCGTATCGCGCATGTAGACGCGGTCGGCTGCGAGAGCCAATTCCAGCAATGTGCCGGCAAAGCAGGATCCGGGTTCAACGATTGCGTAGATGGAACGGGACGTGACATCGATTCGCGCAAACGTTCGTCGCATCATTCCCAGAACTTCGCGAACGAACCAATTCCGCTGGTGATTCAAAAGGAATTCGTCGATCGTAAGAACGACGTCTGGGTTTCCCGTAGTTTTAAAAATCCAAAGTCCCAAATCCGGTTCGTTGGCACGTAGATTCAGAATGGCATCATCCAGCTCACGCGCCATTTGCAGCGGCCACCAATTCGAACCTGCTGCAATAACCTTTTCAAATGTATCTTCGGCAATGGAGTCCGGACCGCGGACCGTAATGGTTGCGGTACGCGCTTCGCGATTGCATTGCACTTCGACGTATTCGTAGTGCACTCCGGCTTCATCGATTGTGCGCTTCAGCGGCGTCAGAGCTACTCCCTTTGCTCCGGCAGGCCGATCGCTTTCTTCAGCAAATTTCAATGCGCGCTGTTTGATGTGTTCCGCAAACTGCTGCGGTTTGACGGCGTCATCGACCAGCCGCCATTCTTTTGCACGTTGACCGCGAACGCCGTCCGAATTCGTGCAGAACATGTCGGCATGGTCGCGGCGCACTTTGCGCTTGTCCGTCACGCGTGTCAATCCGCCCGTTCCGGGCAAAACGCCCAGCAACGGGAGCTCCGGCAGACTGACCGCCGAAGAGCGGTCGTCCACAAGAATGATTTCGTCGCAAGCCAGCGCCAGTTCATAACCGCCTCCGGCGGTCGTTCCATTGCAGGCGGCAATAAACTTCAGTCCGGAGTGCGCGCTTGCGTCCTCAATCCCGTTCCGCGTCTCATTCGTGAATTTGCAGAAATTCACTTTCCACGCGTGCGAAGAAAGCCCCAGCATATAAATGTTAGCGCCAGAGCAAAAAATACGGTTCTTCGCGCTGGTGATGATGACCGAGCGAATCTCCGGATGTTCGAATCGAATGCGCTGCAGGGCGTCGTGCAGCTCGATGTCCACGCCGAGATCATAGGAATTCAATTTCAGCTTGTAGCCCGGTCGGATTCCGCCGTCTTCAGCAACGTCCATCGTCAACGTCGCTATTGGACCGTCAAACGCGAGACGCCAATGCTTGTATCTCGAAGGATCGGTCTGGAAATCAACAGCCTCTTGCTTCGCCTTAGATTCTTGAGTCGTGACAACGTCCACGAGATCCTCCTACAGCAAATTCGCTTGTAATGATGTCTTCAATCTAGAAAAACTTTCTTCCACGGAACTGCACGAAGTGTCGAGCTCCATGTCTGCTTGCCGGTAGAGCGGCTCCCGAGCCTCGAGTATCCGCCGCAGGTCTTCCATTGCCTGATCGTTCCCCGCGATAGCACGAAAATCCCCCTGCTCAAGCACGCGCGACATGTGCTCCTCCGGCTGGGCCTTAATCCAAATCGTGTAGCAATGCGCGAGGAGGTAGTCAAAGGTTTCTTTTTCAGAAACCATTCCTCCACCCACAGACAAAACCGCGCTTTCGTGCTCACTGAGCACTTTCGTCAGGGTGCGCTGCTCGATTGCTCGATACCCGGATTGTCCATAGAGCGAAAATATTTCTCCGAGCGGCATTCCCGTTTGCTTCTCGATTTCGCCATCCAGCTCGATGAAAGGGACGCGCAATTCCAGCGCCAGTTTTGATCCCAGAGTAGATTTGCCGGCTCCTCGCAGCCCGATCAATGCGATGCGCTTGCGGCGCGCGCTTTCCCCCGGGCTGAAGTCGCGCATCAGGCGAAAGAGCACATCCTCAAGGCGATGATTCGGGAGTCGTTCAAGGAATCGCCGGATCACCTGTTTTTCGGCGGTCTCTTCCGCTTCAGGCGCAAATAACTCGGCAAGCGAAGCGTGCAGAGCAGCCGCAATCCTGCGCAGCAATACGATCGAAACGTTTCCTTCTCCCGCTTCGAGCTGCGCGAGATGACGTTCCGAGACGTCCGATTCCTGCGCTACTGTCTTGCGCGTTATTCCCCGGAGGTTACGAAGTTGACGGACTCGCTTCCCAAGCATGAGAAGGAAACCTTCATCGGGAATTGACGTGGTCCGGTGTAGACTCACAACCTTGGAATTCGGGCTTGCAGATGCGCTCATGAGTTGCAACCGAATATGCATTATAATGCATATGCCGATGGTGGCGTCAACGCAGTTACTGCTTCTCGCCCGGAGTTTTCCATTAATTCAGGACAACAGTTCCTAATAACACGTTCATAATCATGATGTTACAAATAGCCACAGAGTGCGAGACATTTCGATGAAGACCCTACTTCAACTGACATAGACATGCAGTATTATTCCGAGTTCTCTGTGCGTTCAGGATTTGGTTTTCACCTTTGGATGCTTATCCCGGGGCCGTGCTATTGAATCTAAAGGAGGCACTGCAATGAAGCTGCTTAACTACGTGAGTGGTCAATGGCGCGAGGGTACGGGCCCTGGCGAGACCCTTATTGATCCGGTCACCGGAGAGGAACTTGCGAGGATATCTTCGCAGGGAATCGACATCGAAGCTGCTCTCGCGTTTGCACGAACTCGCGGGGGACCTGCGCTTCGTCAGTTCACCTATGCTCAGCGCGCTGAAATGCTGGGCAAGATCGCCGATGTCCTGGCGGCAAACCACGACGAATATTTTCGGATCTCGCTATTGAACCTTGGAGCAAACCAAGCCGACGCGTCCTTCGATGTGGACGGCGCGATTTACACCATGAAGTACTACGCGAAAATCGGCCGTGCGCTGGCGGACGGAAAGATGTTGAAGGAAGGCTCCCCTATTCCGCTGTCGAAGACTAACGTGTTTGCCGGGCAGCATTTTCTGATGCCTGCAAAAGGCGCGGCCGTTTTCATCAATGCATTCAACTTTCCCGCCTGGGGTTTCTGCGAAAAGGCTGCGCCCGCACTGCTGTCTGGTGTCCCAGTTGTGGTGAAGCCTGCTTCCCCCACGGCCTGGCTCACGCAACGGATGGTGGAAGATATCGTGAAAGCAGGGATCTTGCCGGAAGGGGCAATTTCTATCGTCTGTGGCTCTGCTCGCGACTTATTGGGCCATGTTCGGGAAGAGGACATCGTTTCCTTTACAGGCTCAGCGGATACCGCCGCGCGCATTCGGTCTCATGTGAATGTCCTGCGCCGTTCCGTTCGGGTGAACATTGAGGCTGACAGCATCAACTCCGCTATTCTCGGGGCCGATTGCTCTCCCGGGACGGACCCGTTCGAGCTTCTTACAAAAGAAGTTGTCCGAGAGATGACCCTCAAAGCCGGCCAGAAGTGCACGACTATCCGCCGCGTCATGGTTCCTCGCCAGCATCTCAAAGCCTTTGGTGATGCCGTCGCGGCACGCCTGGCTTCGATGAAAGTGGGTAATCCCAGGAACTCCGAAGCGAAAGTGGGCCCGGTCGTGAACAAAAGGCAGCAGTCCTCTTGCTTTGAAGGACTGGACAAATTGAAAGAGGAATGCGAAGTACTCTTTGGCGGAGACAAGGATTTCCAGCCTCTAGATGCTGATCCACAAAAGTCCGCTTTTGTTCAACCTGCACTTCTGTCTTGCAAGAATGGGCTCGATGCAAAATATGTTCATGACCTCGAAGTTTTCGGCCCGGTGGCGACTCTTGTGCCTTACGAAGGTCTGGGGGACCTTATCGCCATCACGCGCCGAGGGTTAGGGTCACTCGTTGCCTCGGTTTTTTCCGACGACGCGAGTTTCACCCGTGAAACAATCCTTGGAATTGGGGATCTCCATGGAAGAATCCTGGCAGTTAGTTCAGCCGTCGGCGCGCAGCATACGGGGCACGGCAACGTCGTGCCCAGCTGCTTGCATGGAGGTCCCGGCAGAGCTGGGGGCGGCGAAGAACTTGCCGGTTTGCGCGCCTTGTTGCTTTACCATCGCAGATTCGTTGTACAAGGGCCCGTTGATTGCGTCACTGACTTGACGGGACTCTGTGCCGACACTGCCTCTTTGTATTCGTAAACGCGCTGCCTTCTCTAAGGAAAATGCGACCATAGCCTGAAATTTTTTGCCGAGGGCCATCCAACTATGCCACGAACCCAGACGACTGAAGACCGCCGGCTCGAAGAAGCGCGCGCCCGCAAGAAGCATTGGAAGCGCTGGGGGCCTTATCTTTCTGAGCGGCAGTGGGGAACGGTCCGCGAGGATTACAGCCCCGGCGGCACGGCTTGGGAATATTTTCCGCACGACCACGCGCGTTCCCGCGCCTACCGCTGGGGAGAAGACGGCATCGGCGGGATCAGCGACCGTCACCAGATGATGTGTTTCGGACTGGCGCTTTGGAATGGGCGTGACTCCATCTTGAAAGAGCGCCTCTTCGGCCTCACCGGAAATCAGGGCAATCACGGCGAGGACGTGAAGGAGTATTACTTCTACCTCGATTCAACTCCGACTCACAGCTACATGCGCATGTTGTACAAGTATCCGCAAGCCGAATTTCCGTATCAGACTTTGCTCGATGAGAATCGCCGGCGGGGACGCAGCCAGCCGGAATTCGAATTGCTCGACACCGGTGTTTTTGGTGAAAACCGCTACTTCGACCTCTTCGTTGAATACGCCAAAGCCGACGTCGAGGACATTCTGATCCGAATCACAGCGGTGAATCGCGGCCCGGAATCCGCTACATTGCACCTGCTGCCCCAATTCTGGTTTCGAAACACATGGGCCTGGGGCAGGGACCTACGCCGCCCGGTGGCCCGAAAAGCCGCTTTCATACCTGGAAGTGCCTGTGCGGAATTACAACATTGGCAGTACGGCAAGCGCTGGCTGCTGTGCGGCGGGCAGCCCGAGTTGCTTTTCACGGAAAATGAAACGAATAGTGCGCGTCTCTTCAGCGTAGGAAATCGCTCACCCTATGTGAAAGACGCTTTCCACGAATATGTGATTCATAGCAACAAAGCCGCGGTCAACCCCGGGCAGATGGGAACGAAAATGGCTGCCTATTACTTGTTGCAACTTGCCCCCAGCCAGTCCGCCACTCTCAAACTGCGACTCACCGATATAGAACCGCTTAGCGGGATGGACCCGAACTCCGCAATGGTCGGGATCATCTCGTCGCCCGGACACGCTGAGCGCGCCGAAGGCGTTCCCGCCACCAATGACTTTGAAGGCGGATTCGACGGACTTTTCGCAACGCGCCAAAAGGAAGCTGAAGAGTTTTACGCTGCAAGGATTCCCAAAGATCTTTCCGAGGACGCGAAGGCCGTAATGCGGCAATCGTTTTCAGGAATGCTCTGGTCCAAGCAGTTTTATCACTACGATGTTCGAACTTGGCTTGAAGGCGATCCTGGTGGCTCCCCGCCACCCCCAGAGCGCTGGCACGGCCGCAACAAGGATTGGACGCATCTTTACAACGAAGACATTCTGTCCATGCCGGATAAATGGGAATATCCGTGGTACGCAGCGTGGGACCTCGCGTTTCACTGTATTCCCCTGGCGCTCGTCGATCCCGATTTCGCCAAGGATCAGCTCATCCTTCTTTTGCGCGAGTGGTACATGCACCCCAACGGCCAATTGCCCGCCTACGAATGGGCTTTCAGCGATGTCAACCCTCCGGTTCATGCCTGGGCCGCATGGCGTGTTTACAAAATCGAGCGGCGCATGCGCGGTGTGGCCGACCGTGGTTTTCTCGAAAGGGTGTTTCACAAATTACTCTTGAATTTCACCTGGTGGGTCAACCGCAAGGATCCCGACGGCGCGAATATCTTTGAGGGAGGATTCCTCGGCCTCGATAACATCGGTGTCTTTGACCGTTCCGCGCCTCTCCCGACCGGAGGCCACCTCGAACAGTCTGACGGGACCAGTTGGATGGGCATGTACTGCCTCAATATGTTGGCGATCGCCCTGGAATTGGCCAAAGAAGATCCTGCTTATGAAGACGTCGCCAGCAAGTTTTTCGAGCATTTCGTTTACATCGCTCGCGCCCTGAACGATTTCGGCATCGGCGGGATGTCCCTCTGGGACGATGCCGATGGCTTTTACTATGACGTCTTAAAGCTTCCGAACGGAGAAGAGCATTTCTTGAAAATCCGTTCCATGGTTGGATTGATCCCGCTATTTGCAGTAGAGACCCTCGAGCCGGAGATCGTCGATCGCCTCCCAGGCTTCAAGCGCCGCATGCAATGGTTTATTGACAATCATCCGGATGTTTCCGAGCACATCGAAATGACGGAACATTCTGCGCGAGGCGTACGGCGTCTCCTCTCTCTCGTCAACCGCAAGCGCCTCAAGCGCGTGCTCAGCCGCATGCTCGACGAAACCGAATTCCTTTCGCCCTACGGAGTGCGCGCCCTTTCGCGTTACCATAAGGAACATCCGTACGAAGTGCAAGTGAACGGAATGACGAACCGCGTCGAGTATGAGCCGGGCGAATCCACGACCGGCCTCTTCGGCGGGAATTCAAACTGGCGCGGCCCCATCTGGTTTCCCGTCAACTACCTGCTGGTGGAATCGCTGCAAAAATTTCATCATTACTTCGGGGAAGATTTCAAAGTGGAGTGCCCCACGAATTCCAGAACCGAGTCCGATCTCTGGCAGGTAGCCGCGGAAATTTCCCGGCGGTTGATTCGCATTTTTCTTCGCGATTCAAGCGGGCGTCGGCCCGTGGCTGGCGCTACTCAGCTTTTTCAGAGCGACCCGCACTGGCGCGACCTCATCCTTTTCTACGAATGCTTTCATGGCGACGATGGCTCGGGGATTGGCGCCAGCCATCAAACCGGCTGGACCGGCCTGGTCGCAAAGCTGATCGAACAGAGTGGCGAATAACGCATCAGAACGCTGATGTTTACGGGCGTTCACAGATTCACCTCTCTGCGGCCAAGGAGCGGCCAGTGTCAGAGCAAGCGGAGATTCAGTTTGGCCGCGAGATTTGTGGCGATCTTGCTGTTGCCGAATCGCGCGAGTGGCTTGTCACCAATGGAATCGGTGGATACGCTTCCGGCACGGTCGGCGGCAGCCAGACTCGCCGCTATCACGGGCTGCTCGTCGCGGCTCTGCAGCCGCCTTTGGGGCGCACGCAACTCGTCTCGGCCATCGATGAAATTGTCCACTACACCGGAGCGGATTTCTCTCTCGCCACCCATCGCTGGGGCAGCGGCGCGGTCGATCCCAAAGGTTTTCTCCTCCTCGAGGATTTTCATCTGGAAGGCTCGACGCCTGTTTGGACTTACGCGCTAGCCGACGCGCTTTTGGAAAAGCGCGTCTGGATGCGTCAGTGCGAAAACACCACTTTCATTCAGTACACGCTTCTGCGGGGTAACGGCGCGCTCGAATTGGAAATGAAAGCGCTCGTGAATTATCGCGACTTCCATTCCTTGACACACGCAGGCGATTGGCGCATGGACATCGCTCCCGTAGAGCAGGGCATCAAGGTGCAGGCATTTGACGGTGCGACTCCTTTTTACCTGAAAAGCTCTTCTGCAACGTGCGAGCCCCGCCACGAGTGGTATCTGGGCTGCTATTTCGCCGAAGAAACCGAGCGCGGCCTCGAGGACCGTGAAGATCGCCTTTTCGCCGCCCTATTCCGCACAAAATTGCAAGTGGGTTCCAGCGTCACGCTCGTGGCGACCACGGAGTCGACGGCTCCCTTCGATGGGGAAACAGCAAGAGCGGAGCGAGCCAATCACGATGTGAAGCTGTTCCATGAGTGGCAAGCGAGAAACGAAGCCCTTGCGGAAGAAACCCCTTCATGGCTCTGGCAGCTCATTCTCGCAGCCGATCAATTCATCGTTAAGCGCAGCCTTCCCGAAGAGCCGGACGGCCGCAGCATCATTGCGGGCTATCATTGGTTTGGCGACTGGGGGCGTGACAGCATGATTGCGCTTTCGGGGCTCACGCTCGCAACTGGCCGCGCCGATGTTGCCCGCCAAACTCTTTTGGCCTTTTCCAGATACGTGGATGCTGGGATGCTCCCCAACAATTTTCCGGACGCTGGTGGCATGCCAGAATACAACACTGTCGACGCTGCGCTCTGGTTTTTCGAAGCCATCCGGCAATATGTTGCGGCAACCCAGGATACCGCGACGCTACAAAAACTTTTTCCTGTTCTCGCCGCCATGATCGAGGCGCACGTCGCGGGCACTCGCTACAACATCCATGTCGATCCCGCCGATGGACTTCTTTACGCCGGCGGTCCCGCAGTTCAGCTCACGTGGATGGACGCAAAAATCGGCGACTGGGTGGTGACGCCCCGCACCGGGAAGCCCGTCGAAATCAACGCACTGTGGATTAGCGCCCTCGAAACGATGGCGGGATTTGCCCGTTTGCTCGCGAAACCCACCGATGCTTACGAAAGACAAGCGGCCAAAGCTAAGAACAGTTATCAGAAGTTTTGGAATGCGGACCGCAATTGCTGCTTCGACGTCATCGATTCACCTGGCATCGGAAACGACGCCTCCCTTCGACCGAATCAGATTTTTGCCGTCTCCTTGCCGGTCAGCCCGCTCACCCAGGAGCAACGAGGGGCAGTCGTCGATGTTTGCGCGCGCCATCTCTTGACCTCGAATGGATTGCGCAGTCTCGCCCCCGGCGAACCCGGATACACGGGGCATTACGGTGGCGGCCCGCGCGATCGTGACGCCGCTTATCATCAAGGTACTGTCTGGGGCTGGCTTCTCGGACCCTTTTCGCTGGCGCATTACCGCGTCTACCAGGATCGCAAGGCGGCGCTGCGTTTTCTCGAGCCGCTCGGTTGCCAGATTTATGCGAGCGGACTCGGCACCTTAAGCGAGATTTTCGATGGCGATCCTCCCTTCACTCCGCGCGGCTGCATCGCTCAAGCATGGACGGTCGCCGAAGTCTTGCGGGCTTGGCAGGAAATAGCAGACGGAAAAAAATCTGCAAGCGCATAGATGTTTGTCTCGGATGTTGGGCGAATTCGAGTTTTCATCCTCGAGATTGCAATTCATAGAGTTCGATGAGGACCTTGCCTCCATCCGGGGAGAAGACAAGGAAAAAATTGACCCGCGTGCCATCTGTCCCAGCCCGGGTTTCAGGATAAACAGGCGCGACTCTGAATTCTTTCTTCAGGATTTCCGTGGCGCGCTCCAGGTTGGAGCAGCGATACTCCACCTGCTGAATGCCCTCTCCAAATCTGGCGAGATATTTTGCAATGGCGCCTGAACCTCCCGGCTCCCGCGTGGTCAGAATATCCAGCGAAATCCCTCCAACGAAATCAAGCTCGAATTCCTCGGCATCCTGATCTGGTGGCACGTCAGCGAGTCTCGGCGTGCCGTTCGCAACTCGAATATGCCCAAAAGTATCGCGCTGAACCGCGATTCCAACGGTTATGGCGGGATTGGGTCCGTGCAGCAGCGCAGAGAGTTCGCGGTCAGCCCACCATTCAGAAACCGCAGAACCAGCGATTGCACGGCCCAGGCGATAAATGTCACTCGCGGCCGCAAGCCGTTTGGATTCATCCACGGACGAGAGGTCTGCGATAGATTGAGCCAGAGGACTGGACATGGAACCGCAGGAATTGTAGCGTGAGGGCGGTTTGAAAAGAAGCCGAAGCCATGCAGCCTCCCTCTAAGGACGCATCGAAAGCCGCGTTCGCTGCATCTGAGGGATATGCCAAAACCAGTTTTATTAACAGTAGATGACGACCCGGAAGTCCTCCGGGCCATTGAGCGCGATCTGCGCAGCCGTTACGCGGATCGCTACCGCGTTATGCGCGCGAATTCCGGAAGCGCCGGCCTTGCCACTTTGCGCGAATTGAAAGCACGCAACAACCCTGTAGCGCTGTTGCTAGCGGATCAGCGTATGCCCCAAATGGACGGCGTAAATTTCCTCTCCGAAGCCATGGAGATGCACCCTCTTGCCAAGCGTGCCCTGCTGACCGCATACGCGGATACCAACGCTGCCATCGACGCCATCAACGAAGCCCGCGTGCACTACTACCTGATGAAGCCGTGGGAGCCGCCTGAAGAAAAGCTCTTTCCCGCACTTGATGATCTGCTGCATGACTGGACAGCGACGTTTCGCCCGCCCTATGAAGGCATTCGCGTTCTCGGCACGCGCTGGTCAAATCGTTCCTATGAGCTGCGCGAATTCCTTGCGCGCAATCAAGTCCCGTATCAATGGATTGACGTCGAGTTGGCCCAGTCTGATCCCGAAGTGCGCGGCCTGATTGATTCCCTGGGGCCGGAGGCCGAAAAGCTTCCGTTGATCCTTTTCCAAGATGGCACCCGCCTGCCGGAGCCGCCTCTGCCTACCGTCGCGGACAAAATCGGGCTGCGTACGCATGCGCAAACCAATTTCTATGATCTTGCAATTGTCGGAGGCGGCCCTGCGGGTCTTGCGGCGGCTGTGTACGGCGCGAGCGAAGGCTTGCGCACGGTAATCGTCGAACGCGAAGCCCCCGGAGGCCAGGCGGGTCTGAGTTCTCGTATCGAGAACTATCTCGGCTTTCCTTCCGGACTCACTGGACTTGACTTAGCCCGCCGCGCCGTTGCGCAGGCCCGGCGCTTCGGCGTGGAGATTATCGCGCCGCAGGAAGCCGTCGGCATTCGTGTTGAGGGCCCGTACCGGTTTTTGAAACTCGCCGATGGTTCGGAGATCTCCTGTCACGCTCTTCTCTTGGCCATGGGCGTTCAGTGGAGGACCCTGGACGTTCCGGGGATTGACCACTTGCAGGGCGCCGGTGTGTATTACGGCGGAGGAACCTCCGAAGCGATGGCTTGCAAGGGCGAAACGGTGTACATCATTGGCGGCGCGAATTCCGCCGGCCAGGCCGCCATGCACTTTTCGAAGTTTGCCGAAAAGGTGGTGATGCTGGTGCGAGGAGTGTCCCTTGCTGCCACAATGTCTCACTACTTGATCGAGCAAATCGAGAAGACTCCCAATATTGAAGTGTGGTCGCGGGCCAGCGTTGTTGAGGTAGAAGGAGAATCGCGGCTCACGGCAATTACTGTGGAGTGCTCCCCTTCGGGAGAAAGAAAGAAATTGCCGGCCTCAAGCCTGTTTATTTTCATCGGCGCGCAGCCGCGCACCGAATGGCTTGGCGCTTCGATTGATCGCGACGAGCGCGGTTTTGTTCTTTCCGGCCCGGACCTTCTTCGCAACGGAAAGAGGCCAGCGTCTTGGACCCTCGATCGTGACCCGGGTTTGCTTGAAACGAATGTGCCTGGAATTTTTGTCGTCGGTGATGTGCGCCACGGTTCTGTCAAGCGCGTGGCCTCCGGTGTCGGAGAGGGCGCCGTCGTCGTGCAATTCATGCATCAATATTTAGCGAAGGTCCAATGAGCGAAGCACTCGATCAAGCGCGGATGGAGGCCTTGGTTGCGGAGCTGAGGAAAATTCCGCCGTTCGCGGATCAGCCTCAAACCGATCTCGAATGGTTTGTGGCGCAAACGGAAGAACGCAAGGTCGAAGTGGGTGGAATCATCGTCAAGGAAGGCGCTCCGGCGGACACCATGCTGGTGATCCTGGAGGGTGAATTCCGGGCCCGGCGCGAGAACGGCCCTCAAGATGGCCCAGTCTTTACTGCCCGTGCCGGAGATGTAACAGGCGTCCTGCCTTTCTCCAGAATGAAAACCGTTAGCGTAACCGGGCGCGCTGTGCTTCCTGTTCGTGCCCTGACGTTTCCGGCCGCTAAGTTTCCGGAACTCTTTCAGCGGATGCCCGAGCTTTCCCAGCGCCTCGTTGGCCTTCTGACCGACCGAGTCCGAAACGTCACCAGGGAAGAACAACAAAGAGAAAAGCTGGCTGCGCTCGGCAAGCTCTCCGCCGGGCTCGCGCACGAGCTGAACAACCCTTCCGCGGCAGCGCGGCGTTCTGCGGCTTCGCTTCGCGATTGCCTCCAGCGGCTGCGCGCCGCCGGCCGCAGTTCGCGCCTGGGTCCGGAGGATTGCGGTTTGCTTGCGCAACGCGAGGAAGAAATTCGCGCCACGCTGAAGCCTGCTGAAAGCAAGGATGAATTTGCACGCGTCGAGCGCGAAGAAGCCATTCAATCCTGGTTGGAACACCGCGGCGTTACCGAAGCCTGGAAACTCGCGCCTCTTCTAGCCGACGCAAACTTGACGGACGCGCAACTGGAGAGCTTTGCCGGTGCCGCCGGAACTTCGCTTGGGCCAGAGCTCGCGCGCTTCGCCACTCTCCTCGAAATGGAACGCATCGCCGACGAACTCGATCACAGCACTGCGCGCATCTCGGATCTCATCAAAGCAATCAAAGAATATTCCTACATGGACCAGGCGCCGCTCCAGGAAGTGGACATCAAGAACAGCCTGGAAACGACGCTCATCATCATGCATCACAAGCTGAAGCGTGGCATCGTGGTCACGCGCGAATTTGCCTCCGACTTGCCGAAGGTAATGGCTTACGGCAGCGAGTTGAATCAAGTATGGACAAACCTTATCGATAATGCCGTCGACGCCATGAAGGAAAAGGGCAAGCTGGTCGTGCGTGCCGTGCGCGAAAATGAGTACGTGCTCGTGGAGATCGCCGACGACGGGCCGGGTATCCCGCCGGAAGTACAATCGCGCATCTTTGAGCCGTTTTTTACGACTAAGGGCGTTGGCGAAGGAACCGGCCTCGGCTTGGATGTAGTCCATCGCATCGTGAAGAAAATGCGTGGGCTCATCAGCGTAAAGTCCGTTCCCGGAGATACGCGGTTCCAGGTGCGAATTCCAATTCAAGCTGCAATGTGATTTCGCGGGAGAAAGCATGGCGGAAAACTGTACTCATCTCGATCAAATCAAGAACGTGAAGCCGAAGACCAGGGGCTGCGAAGAGTGTCTGAAGATGGGCGATAGCTGGGTGCATTTGCGTCTGTGCTTGAGCTGCGGTCATGTCGGATGTTGTGACTCTTCCAAGAACAAACACGCCACAAAACATTTTCATGCCACGAAGCATCCCATTGTCCGGTCACAGGAGCCGGGCGAAAACTGGATGTGGTGTTACGTCGATGATCTGATGTTTGAAGAGGAATGACCCTACTTTTTCTTCTTTCCTGGGATCAGGACCGAAGCCAGCAGAGCAATCAGCAGTACTCCCCCCACAACGCCAAGAGATACGGTCTCGGGAATGTGCACCCACTGTTCGCCGATCATTTTTCCCCCGATAAAAACCAGGACGACCGCCAATCCCTCATCCAAGAAGCGCAAACGGTCGATGACTCCCGCCAACAGAAAGTACAGCGCCCGAAGCCCCAAAATCGCGAGCACATTCGATGTGTACACAATGAAAGGATCGCGAGTAATGCCGAACACCGCGGGGATGGAGTCCACGGCCAGCGTGACGTCCGTAATCTCCACCACAAGCAAAACCAGAAACAATGGAGTCGCAAACAACCGGCCCGCATTGCGAACGAAGAAACGATCACCATGATACTCGTGGCTTATTCGGAGATGCCGGCTCGCGAAGCGCACGATCCTGCTTTGCTCCGGATGAATATCTCCCTTGTGAAAGAAGAGCATGCGCGCACCGGCGTAGACGAGGAACGCTCCCAGCACATACAACACCCAGGAAAAATGTTGGATTAGCTCCGTGCCCAGCGCGATCATCACTCCTCGCATGAGCAATGCCCCCACAACGCCCCATTCCAGAAGGCGGTGCTGCAGCCGTTCATCCACGGCAAACGCGCGGAAAATCACCAGGAAAAGGAACAGGTTGTCGACGCTGAGAGCCTTTTCGATCAGATAGCCCGTGAAAAATTCCAGTGCCAGTTGCTCGCCATAAAAATAGAGCACTCCGAATCCAAAGAGGACGGAGACCGCGATCCAGCCAAAACTCGCAAGCGCCGCCTCGCGAATCTCGATCTTGTGCGGTCGCCGGTGGAATACACGCAGGTCCAGCGCGATCGCAATGGCGATGAAGAGGTTGAACGCAATCCAGTGGAGGGGCGTCCCCATCGTGGCGCTCGAATGGCGCTAGGGAGTAGAGCCGTGCGCGTCGATGGAGTTTAGGTTTGACAGTTCGATGCGGACGGTCTTGCCGCGTTCAATTCTTACGGGTACGTCCCAGCGCACCCGCATATCTCCGGCGTCTGCATCCAGGTTGAGCGTGCTGACCCAATAGTCTCCCGGCGCAAGCCCTGAGACTGCGGCGCGCCCTTCGAGATCCGTGTCCGCCTTGGCTGCAAGAAATTTGATTTGCGCCAAATCCGGTGCGACACGTTGAATACGCTTGCGGCGGTCGTTCTGGAGCATCTGCCACTTTTTTTGCGGATTGACGGCGTCTAGTTCCATCTCGACGCCCGAAATGGTCTCAGGCCGCTTCCGAATGAATTTCCTGAGGGCCGTAAAGTAGTCTTCTCTTAATTTTTTGTATTTCTCGGGATGTTCTGTCTGGTCGACCTCAGAGAATTTTGGTTGGGGGAAACCCATTGTCACGCCGCCGCTGTTCGTCCGCTGATACGCCAGCAGGAATTCCGGAGTGTTGAGGATATCGTCCGGTGCAAGCAGTTTGTCGAGGTCCAGTTGCGTGAGGTCCAGCGTGTCATGAGCCTTCAGCCATGTCCGCAGCTCCGGAGAAACCTTAAGCCCGTCAATGAACTGATCTCGCTGCGGTGCCGGGTCTTTCTCTTCCACTTCCTTCACGATGTCCGCGTAGCTCTTGGTGAGGATGTAAAACGTGAATTGGCGCACGGGTTCCGGCCGCGCCGCTGTCGGCGTGATGCGCGCGACGAATTCGACCGCGCCAGTATCGCTTTGCGCCTGCGCACCACTCACAAAAACAAGTGCGCACAGCGCCACACTCATACTGAAAACAGCTGTTTTTCTCATGTCAAAATCGTAACAGAATTGCAAAACCAAAAGGCAGAACTTCCCGCGCCGTATCCTGAACCGATAAACCAACGGTCCTCACTCGAACTGCAAACTGCCTATCCGCCCTTGGCCTTGTTCTTAAGGAGCTTGGCGAGCTTTTCTATTTCCTCGGTTTTCTTGACCATGTGGACGGAGAGCACTTCGGTCGTCGTGGTTTTCTGGACTTCCTCGCGCAATTGGCTTGTCAATTCGTAAAGCCGCTCGACCCCTTCGCGGAATTCCTTCTCGTTTTGCTGCATGCGCGCGCGTCGTGCGGCAGCGGCGGCTCGCGGATTCGAGCGCATCTCCGCCGGGTTTGGTGTCTCCGCCGGCTGCGGCGGCGGAGGCGGAGTTGGCGGATATTGAGCGAGTAACTCCTCCGCTGCTAGAAAGCCGGCCGCTCCGGCCATCGCCAGGACAAACACGCGCCTCGTTTCAAGCATACTGGCCCTCCTCGCTGGAAAATTGATGATTGGGTTTTCGCGGCGCTCATGAACTGTTCAGCGAATTGCAAAGAGCAAGAAGAAAAGTGCCGTGGCAAGGCCGGCAAGCACTGCTCCCGCCAAGATTCGGAACATCATGGAAGAAGGCACTGTGGGAATGGGTCCAGGCGGCCTTTTGGGCGGAAACGGCGGATCCAAGACTCCAGCCCCCGTCAATTTGCGAGGCGGGCCGCCACCGCGGGCGGAGGAAGCTTGCGGGTCAAGTTCGTATTCGTTTTCGGCGAAGTCGTACGGCACGCTAAAAAATGCTACTCCGTCGTAGAAGAACTGTCTAGAAGAGGCGGAAGACCGCTTCGACCGTGACCCACGCCGGCACGGCTCGGCGCGCGTCATCATGCGCCGGAACAAATTTCCAGCCGCGAATGGCCTGCGCCGCGCGCTCATCCAGTCCCAGCCCTATTCCCTGCACGATTCGAATTTGCGACGCGCGCCCGTCCGCCCCGACCAGAACGCGCAGGATCACCCTTCCTTGTAGTTTGGCTTCGCGCGCTTCGTCTGTGTATTGCGGGTCGGGGCAATACGCGCATTTCGGTAACGTAACGCCGTTCCGGTATCTCGACTCCGACTCACCCAGCCCGCCCGGCCCATCTCGCCGACCATCACCCATGGTATTGCCGTCGCTGCCAATCGTGTTGGAATCGCCCGGTCCTGGCGAGTTTGTATCGTCTTTCATCCACGGCAGGCCGATTTTGCTAATCGGAGTCAGCGCTGGCGCTGCCGTTGGATCGAATATCGTCGGCGGCACTGGCATGTGTTCTTCCTGTTTCGGTGGGATCGATGGCCGGACGATCTGAATGGAGGCAAGCGCCGCGAAATCTCCAGCCGTCGTTGGAATTGGCAGGCGGCCCCCTCCGCTGCCGCTTCCCGGATCAGGAGCGCGGCCCGTGGTCGGTACAAACAAGCGCGGCGGAATCGTAAGGCCTCTCAGGACTTTCATAGCGCCATTTTCCGGGGGATTCTCTGGCCTAAACGGATGAGCGGCGACTAGCGCAAGTGCCATGATGATTGCCGCATGCGTTAGAAAAGATACGTCCCGTGCGTGGCTCGAATATGCCGGGTCGCCAAGCCGCAAAAGATGCAGCGGTGCTCCATTCGCTGAACTCATCTTCCATTTGCCTGGAGTCAGGGCATCGCGAAAGTTTTCACGGATACGTTGAATCAGGGAATCTCTTGAACTCGCTGAGGAAAGCAAGAAACGCACGAAGGAATCGCGCACGGGCAGTCCTCCGTGCCCGCCTCAAATTTGGCCGCACTCCTCGACGAAGCGGGCAGCGAACGCTTGATGAGAAGCCTGGCGCCTGCGATTGTTTGCCCGCAAACCGAGCTTGGCTCGATTTTTCATGATGGTCTCGATCCCCGTAATCCCCAAAGCGAACACATTGTCATCCTGAAGCGAACCGGAGGTTCGCTGAAGAATCTCAACTAATGCGTTGTGCAGGAATTGTCAGCGGAGAATCTTGCCTGGCCTTGTTGAGTGGACACAAGACGACACACACCGGTGGGTATCGCTCCTGGCAGATCAAGCATTTTTGCTGTAAATGTTGGCTAGTAGAGGTGGAAAGTAACTTCAATCTGCACGCGGCAATTGACCGGTTTGCCGCTGGGGCCCACGGCCGGCCGCATCTTCCAATTCTTTACTTGTGAGAGAGCCTTTTCTTCCAAGCCGAGTCCGGGGCCCTTAATAACCACCGGGCTGATTACGCGCCCATCGGCAGTGACCGTTACGTCGAGCAGCACGGTCCCTTGATACTTGGCTTTCCGAGCTTCGTCAGAGTACTCCGGCTGCGGGCAGTAGATGCACATCGGCGAGCCCACGCCGTTCAAGCCTGCGCGGAAAACTCCGCCGCCTGTGCCGCCACCTTCGCCGGGGCCAAGGCCTCCGCCGGAACCGCTGCCGATACCAGTGCCATTACCATTCCCCAGCGAATCCGTGACATTTTTCGCCAGCGGATCACCGAAGTTCGCCATGTTAGGGCTCTGGATCTTCAGGTCCGGTGGACCAAGCAGCGAAGGATCCATCGCCAGCTTGGGATTCAAATTCTGAATCTTCGCCTGAGGTGGCGTGAATTGTGTGTACGAAAACTTGGGCAGTTTGCCCTTCGACGTCGGAGTCAGCGTGTGGTTGTTTGCTCCGCCACCGCCGCCGGCCTTGTCATTTCCCGCGGGCAGCTTCGCTATGTACGGCGAAATGTCCAGCGGCGTGACAGTAACTTTGTTCTTTGCCTCCGTCGAAGCGGGCAGCACATTCGTGAAAAGCGGAATCACCAGCAACCCGATCACCCCGATGTGCAGGACGACAGCAAGTATCTGGCTCGTGCCAAAGTTTTCATCCTTGGACCAGATGTCTTTCACTTTCACCGGCCGAATTCCAGGCGGCAGCGGCGCCTGCTTTGGAGGCGAGAAGAAGTCCCTGAGCCGGTCACCGAATCCGCCGAAATTCGCGCCCCAGGCTACTGCCAACCTGCTGTTTACTCGCCCTCTGGATGCCGGGCCAGGACGCAAAAATTCAGCAAGGTTGCCCGCCAGTCCCGAGCCGAAATTCGTCTGTGTAAAGGGCGCATCTTTGCGCTCGCGCACCTTCACCGGGCGTTCCGTAAGGAACTGCTTCAGGTTCGACCAGAAATTATCCGGGATCAGAAGATCGGGTTTCGTGAACTTCGGCACCGCCGAAGATGGGACCGGAACAGCAGGCGCGCGGCCCGCGGTAGACACCTTGGGTTTTGTAATTTGAGGCGGCAGCAGATTGATAAATTTGCCCGGCACCGTTTACCTCGTCAGTTTAGACGCACGTTCCCCATATTCGGTGTACCTGACCATATGATTCGCGCTGGCGGGTAAAGGTTGCGCGCCCCATGCGGCTGACACCGATTGCCATTCATTGTAACATAGCTGATTACGCTGCTTCCCGATGTTTCCCGCCGTATACCTGTACAAACGGACGGCATAGAAGGGATTTACAAGCGCTCCAATTATGGCCGAACCACTCGAACTCAAGAAAACGCTGAACCTGCCGAAAACGGATTTTCCGATGAAGGCCAGCCTGCCGCAGAACGAGCCCAAGCAGCTCGAAGCCTGGCATGGTGGAAACATCTATCAACGCATTCTGGAGGCGCGCAAAGGCAAGCCGCTCTTTGTTCTGCACGACGGCCCGCCATACCCCACGGGCGAAATTCATCTCGGCACTGGTCTGAACAAAATCCTCAAGGATATTGTCGTCAAGACTAACAGCATGGCCGGGAATTACGCACCCTACGTGCCAGGCTGGGATTGCCATGGCCTGCCAATTGAAACCCAGGTGGAAAAAGAGCTGGGTGGAAAGGGAAAAGTTCCGCCCGCGGAATTCCGCAAGCTCTGCCGCCAGTTCGCTCTCCGTTATGTCGAACAGCACAAAAAAGATTTCAAGCGCCTCGGCATTTTCGGCCGCTGGAATGATCCCTACCTGACGATGAGCCATGAGTATGAAGCCACCATCGCAGCCGCCTTTCTCGATTTCATGGAAAAAGGTTACGTCTACCGCGGCCGCAAGCCCGTGTACTGGTGCCTCTTTGATAGCACCGCTCTCGCCGAAGCCGAAGTCGAATACGAAGACCACGCTAGCCCTTCAATCTGGGTGAAGTTCGCAGCTGTCGTTGGCGGCAGAGGCGAAGCCCCGAAAATTGGGCCTGATGTCAGCGCCGTTATCTGGACCACCACCCCATGGACCATTCCGCACAATCGCGCGCTCGCCTTTCATCCCGACTTTGAATACGCCGTCGTAGAAACCGAAAAAGGCACGCTGCTTCTCGCTGCCGATCGCGTCGCCGCGCTGCAAGCCGAGTGCGGCATCAAGGAAGCCAAAGTGCGCGCCACGTTCAAGGGCCGCGATTTCGACGGCATGAAATTTCAGCACCCCTTTCTCCCCATTCAGGTGCCCGGCATTCTTGCCGATTACGTCACGCTCGATCAGGGCAGTGGCATCGTCCACACGGCTCCCGGCCACGGCGCCGACGACTTTTATTCCGGCCAAAAATATGGGCTGGAAATCTACGCGCCGCTCGACGACAAGGGCGTCTACCTCGAAGGCTTGCCCGAATACAAAGGCAAGGATGTTTTCTCCGCGAATCCCATTGTCGTGAAGTTGCTCGCTGATCGCGGCGCTCTTCTTGGCAACCACGAATACAAGCACAGCTATCCGCACTGCTGGCGTTGCCACAATCCGGTAATTTTCCGCGCCACGGAGCAGTGGTTTATTAAGATGGACCAGGCTGCTCACGGAAAAGAAAAAACACTGCGCCAGGAAGCGCTCGAAGAAATTCATCACGTGAAATGGATTCCCGCCTGGGGCGAAGACCGCATGTACGAAATGATTGAGAAGCGCCCGGATTGGTGCGTCTCCCGCCAGCGCTTCTGGGGCGTGCCTATCATCGTTTTTTATTGTGAAGGTTGTGGCGCGCGCCTCGAAGATTTCAAAGCTCTGCGCAATGTCGTCAAATGGTTTGAAAAGGAAGGCGCCGACGCCTGGTACCAGCACACGCCGGAAGAATTGCTCCCCGCGGGGACAAAGTGTTCCTGTGGCTCCACAAAATGGCGCAAGGAAAATGACATTCTCGACGTCTGGTTCGATTCCGGCTCTTCGAATCTGTCTGTATTGAAAGGTGCCGAGTGGCCCGCCGACGTTTATCTCGAAGGCCCCGACCAATATCGCGGCTGGTTCCATAGTTCGCTGCTGGTGGCCACCGGCGTGCGCGACGCTGCGCCCTATCGCGGCGTCGTCACGCACGGTTGGACGCTCGACGAACGGGGCCGTCCGATGTCCAAGTCTCTCGGCAACGCCCTCTACCCCATCGAGATTTGCGAAAAATGGGGCGCGGATTTGCTTCGCCTTTGGGTCGGTTCCGTCGAATACCAGGCCGACGTAAAAATGAGCGAGCGCGTGATGACCCAGCTCAGCGAAGCCTATCGCAAGATTCGCAACACCTTCCGTTTCGCCCTCGGCAACCTCGGCGATTTCAATCCCTCGCGCGACGCGCTTTCGAACGATCAACTCGAGGAATTTGACCGCTGGATGCTCGACCACACCGCCGAGCTCGTCAAGAAATGCCGCGAGTGGTACGCCAATTACGAATTTCACCGCGTCTATCACGCCATCCACGACTACTGCGTCGTGGATCTCAGCGCATTCTATTTCGATGTGCTGAAAGACCGGCTCTACACCAAAGCGCCCAGAAATAAATCGCGCCGCTCCGCGCAAAATGCCGTCTGGAAAATCTCCAGTGCCCTCATCCGCCTCGCCGCGCCAATTCTGGTTTTCACCTCGGAGGAAGTCTGGAAGTATTTCCCCAAGTCACAGAGCGAACCGGAAAGCGTGCACATGTCGCTCTTCCCGGAAGCCGCAGCGGTTGCTGGCGGAATCGCTAAAGACGCCGCCGAAAAGTGGGAGCGTCTCGCGCAAGTTCGCTCTGCTGTGCTCCTCGCCCTCGAGCAAGCGCGCGCCGCAAAAGCCATCGGTGGCAACCTCGAGGCCAAAGTCTTGCTCCATGCCGATCCGCACGGCTCTGCTCTTCAAAAGCTCCTCGAAGAAAAACGTTCCGTTCTTCCCGCTCTCTTCATCGTTTCCCAGGTTGAAGTCCATTCATCGGCGATTCCCGCATCCGTTCCGGCCGAATCATTGCCGGTCCTGACGATCAAGATCGACCGCGCCGAGGGCGCCAAATGTGAGCGCTGCTGGAACTACTCAACTCATGTCGGCGAGAACCTGCGATACCCAAAGGTCTGCGAGCGCTGCTCCGAAGCCCTCGCCGAAATCGAGAGAGATGGGTCGGTAAATGTGGCGGCGACCTAAAATGTTCTCCCCCGCTGTCTCCTGTACCTCCTTAACCTCCTTTAATTCCTTAACCTCATGACCCTTCCTTTGCGCCTTCGCTTCCTCTGGCTCACTCTCGCCGTCGTCTTCCTCGACCGCGCCACAAAAGCCTGGATCGAGTCCCGCCCCGCTGACCGCTTCCCGCACCCTGTCATTCAAAACTTTTTCTATCTCGTTGACTCGCGCAATCCCGGCATCGCCTTCAGTTTTCTCGCAGGTCTCTCCTCTCCCGCCCTGCGCGTATTTCTCATTTGCGGCTCCCTCATCATCATTGCAGTCATCACTTGGCTGCTCGTCGCTGGCCGCGATACCAGCTCCCTTCACGCGGCAGGCCTGGCCGTTCTCCTGGGCGGTGCCACTGGCAACGTCACCGACCGCATCCTCCACGGCGCCGTCACCGATTTCATCGAGGTCTATCTTCATTTCCTTCCCTGGCGAATTTTCAATCCTTGGCCGGCCTTCAACGTTGCGGATTCCGCTATCACGATTGGCGCCATCCTTATCCTTCTTGACGTATTATTTGGCCGCCGGTCCGATGCACCCCATTCAAGTTCGTGACTGCCGCAGTCGAGGAGAAAGTCTGTGAGCCGATGGAACAGTTTCAATCGCCGTGAATTTCTCTCCACCGCCCTTGGCGCCGCTGCCTCTTTTTCTATCTTGCCTCCCGGCCATCGCCTAATTGGCGAATTGCTCGAACCTCAATCGAAGTTCGCGCCGCTCCAATTTCCCGAGGAGTTTATTTGGGGTGCTGCTACCGCCTCCTATCAAATCGAGGGCGCCTGGGCCGAAGACGGCAAAGGCGAATCTATTTGGGACCGCTTCTCCCACACTCCAGGCAAAGTGAAGGGCGCCGCCACCGGCGACGTTGCCTGCGATTCCTACCATCGCTATAAAGAAGACGTCGCTCTCCTCAAAGCCCTAAACCTCAGCAGCTACCGCTTCTCCATTTCCTGGCCCCGCATCCAGGCCACCGGTTCCGGCGATCCCAATTCCGAGGGCCTCGATTATTACAAGCGCCTCGCCGACGCGCTTCTCGAAGCAAAAATCCGCCCGCTCTGCACGCTCTACCATTGGGATCTCCCGCAAAAACTGGAAGAACGCGGCGGCTGGCCCAATCGCGATCTCGTCGCGCGCTTCACCGATTACGTTGACATCACCGTGCGCGCCCTGGGCGACCGCATCTCGCACTGGTGCATTTTCAACGAGCCTTGGGTCTTCACGTTTCTCGGTTACGCCTGGGGCATCCATGCTCCCTCGCGCAAGAATTTTGCCGAGTGCATGCGTGCCACCCACGTTGTCAACATCGCGCAGGGCCAGGCCTTCCGCGCGATCAAAGCCATCAACTCTAAACTTCAAGTTGGCACCGCCTTCAGCATGGCCCACTGCCAGCCCGCCACCTCCAGCGATGCCGATCGCCAGGCCGCCGATCGCGCCCACGCGCTCGGCAACGTCTGGTTCGTCCACCCAGCTCTCCATGGCGAATATCCGAAGGCTTTCCCCGGTGATAATCCGCTCGACCTCATGGGCGTCAAATCCGGCGACATGGAACTTTGCCGCGCCCCACTCGATTTTCTCGGCATCAACTACTATCGCCGCCAGCTCGTCTCCGCCATTCCTCCCGGTGCCGGCGAAGACGCCACCGGCGTGCACAATTTCGACGCCCATGACGGCCCGCTCACCGATTTCGCATGGGAAATCTGGCCGGACGGCTTCCACGATCTCCTGATGCGCATCGCTCACGAATACAAAACCACCCCTCTCGAAATCACCGAGAACGGCTGCTCCTATCTCGATTGCCCCGACGAGCACGGCCGCATCCCCGACGAACGCCGTGTCCAGTTCATGCGCGGTTACCTCCACGGCCTTGGCAGAGCCCTGCTTCATGGCGCCAACGTCCGTGCCTACCATCACTGGAGCCTGCTCGATAATTTTGAATGGGCCGAAGGCTACGCCCAGCGATTCGGCCTCACCTACGTCGATTTCCGCACACAAAAACGCACCATCAAGGATTCCGGCCACTGGTACGCCAAGCTCGCCTCCACCGGCAGCCTCACCTAGGCTGTTGGAACACCATCGCTGGAAACCATTTTGTCCTAAACAACGTCATAAAATTATGATGAGAACTATTCTCGCCGCCATTGTCCTGGCGGTTTTCGCCGTTCCGGTCCTGGCGCAAGACCCGCCACCAACGGCGTCTACCCGTGGCGGCTGCGGCCCCAGCGAGGCGTATTTCGACGTAAAGACGAACAAGAAGCAGCATCCTGTGGCACCCACGGATAGTGGCAAGGCCCTCGTCTACGTCTTCGAGGATATTGAGCGTGGTCCCACAATGAGAGTGGGGCTCGATGGCGCGTGGGTCGGAGCCAACAAAGGCAAGTCTTATTTTTTCTTTTCCGTGGATCCCGGCGATCATCAAGTCTGCACCAATTGGCAATCGGGCACCTTCAAGGAAACCTCCAAGCGCATTGGTTCGGCCACTACTATTAAGGCCGAAGGAGGCAAGGTTTATTACTTGCGGGTCCAGGTCTATGAACGAAGCGAGCAGGACCGCAATGTGAAACTGGAACCGGTTGAGCCAGCCGAAGGCCAGTTCCTTATTTCCGCTTCCGCTTTCAGTACCTTCCGCGCCAAAAACTGATTGGCTCTAACTTATTGCTGCGCTGGCCAGTTACGCGCCATTCAGGTGTCTCCCATCTTCTTTTGCAGCATCCACCCGATTGCCTTCGCGTTTCTGGTGGTGCATACCTAGAGTGGCTGCAAACTGCCTCGAAGCTAGCCGAGTGTAAGAAAGGGTGGATGATCAAGCTCAGGGCGTGCGAAGAAGAACGTAATCGCACTCTAAGCCCAAACGTTTGGAAGGCGCAGCACTTTTAGCGTGAATTCCAGGTGCTCCTCGTCCTTGCCGTTTCCATGACTCTGATTTGAAGCATGGCGCGCTCGCCCCGCGCGCTTCAGTCATGAGTAGTTTGTTCTGAAAGCGACAGAATCCATCGCCCAGCCATCCTACGGAGGAAAGATGCGCAAGCTGAATGCTGTGCTCCTGCTGTGTCTCGCTTTGCTTTTTTGTTCGAACGTTCAGGCCCAAACCAATTCCGGCGTGAACAATGCTGAGTTGAATGGCAATTACGCTTTTACGTTCAGCGGATTCACCGGGAATAACGGTGGCTCGTCCGTTTTTGCAACTGTTGGGAGATTCACAGCGGACGGTTCCGGCAATATTGCCAGCGGCGAACTGGACGCCAACGGTGTCGCCCCCGGAGCCGTGCTGACCGCGCAAGCGTTCACCGGCACCTACTCGATTGGTGCCGATAATCGCGGCGTGATGACCTTGAATATTCCTGGCGGCGCAAAATTCGCCTTTGCCATGACCGCCAACGGTAACGCCGAGTTCATTGAGTTCGACGCTTCGGGCGGAGCGGGAACGATTGGATCGGGAAAAATCGAAAAGTCGGACACTTCCGGGTATAGCGCCGCAGCCATTTCGGGTGACTACGCGTTTGGTGCGGATGGGTTCGACGACTCAAACAATCGCGCGGCCATTGCCGGCCGGTTTACTTCGAACGGTGCGGGCGCTTTGACCAACGAAGCCGCAGACATCAACGCTTATGGCACGACTTCTTCGATGACATTTTCGTCGGCAAATTACACCGTGTCCGATACCGCCACGGGGCGCGGCACAATCAACTTTGCTTTCTCGCTCGGTGGATCGCCATTCAGTTTGAATTATGCATTTTATGTTGTAAACGCAGGAAAGCTCTTTGCGATGGGGAGTGACCCGGTCTCGGCTTCCACCCCCTTGCTGAATGGCGTTGTGCTGCGGCAACAAAGCCCTGCGGGAGGTTTCTCCAATGCCTCGCTGAATGGCGGCATGGTGATTTACATGACCGGATTCACTTTTTGCGGCAATGGATCCGGCCGCTCCTCTGACGCGCTGGCAGGTTTGCTTACTGCCGACGGTAACGGCGCTCTCAACGCCACCTTCGACGAAAACTGTGGCGGGGTCTCCAATTCCATCAGCGGCCTGACGGGGACTTACAGCGTGGCGAGTAATGGCCGGGCATCCATCGCGGTCGCGAATGGCGCAGTCGCTTATTTGGTGAGTCCGAATCAAGCATTCCTCTTTGCTACGGACAGTTCCATTGTGTCCGGCTTCGGTGAACCGCAGGCGTCCGCGTCGTTCACGAATAGCACGCTGAACGGAAATTATGCGGGCGTGGCGGCTACGCCTGCGTCGTTTGGCGTTCAAGTTTTCTCCGGTGAGTTCACGGCGGACGGCGCCAGTCCCACGGGCAACATGACCGGCACAGAGGACATCGGCGCTTCCGCTGGACCGGTCTCGGGCGCGGCGTTCCAAGCCGCGTACTCCGTAGCCTCCTCGCCGACAAACGGGCGGGGAACCATGACGGTTTCTTCCGGAACGGGAGGCAACGCCGTCATTTATATGATCTCCGCCTCGACGTTCGTGGCCGTCTCGCTGAACGATCCAAATCCGGCTGTCTTGCTCTTCGAGCTGTCTCCAACCTCTTCACCATCCGTTACACTTTCCACGCTATCGCTGAATCCTACGACCGTCACTGGCGGAGATTCTTCCACGGGCACGGTAACGCTGAGCGGGCCAGCGCCTTCAGGCGGAGCACAAGTTGCGCTCTCCAGCAACGACACATCGGTAGCTACGGTGCCGTCCAGCGTAACAGTTGCGGCCGGAGCCACCAGCGCGACGTTTACGGTCAGCACCAGCGCCGTCTCCGCGTCGACCACGGTCACCATCTCGGCGTCCTACGCCGGCGTAACCAAAACGGCTTCGCTTACCGTGAACCCGACGGCTCCGCCGACACCCACTCTCACTTCGCTGACATTAAGTCCAACGAGTGTGACTGGCGGAAATTCCTCCACCGGAACGGTAACGCTGAGCGGACCGGCTCCATCAGGCGGAGCGCAAGTCGCGCTTTCCAGCAGCGACACCTCAGTGGCTACGGTGCCTTCCAGCGTAACGGTTGCGGACGGAGCCACCAGCGCGACGTTCACCGTTAGGACTAGCGCCGTTAGCGCGTCGACCACAGTCACTATTTCGGCGACCTTTGCAGGCGTGACCAAAACAGCCTCGCTCACCGTGAACCCCGCGCCTCCTCCGCCACCGACGCTGTCCTCGCTGACCTTGAATCCCAGCACGGTCATCGGCGGCGTGCAATCTTCCACGGGCAGAGTCACACTAAGCGAGCCGGTTCCGGCAGGTGGCGTGACGGTCATCCTTTCCAGCAACAGCGGCACGGCCAGCGTGCCGTCCAGCGTGTTCATTCCGGCAGGCGCCACCAGCGCGACGTTTACGGTGAACACATCCATCGTTCTCATTTCGACTTCCGCCAATATCTCTGCTACGTACAACGGTACGACGCGGACGGCGACTCTTACCGTACTGCTATAACGGACGTTCACGTTAGCTCGGGAGCCGCGCCTTGGCCCAGTTCCAAGCGCGCGGCTCCATTGGCCTTGAAAAGCGTTACCGCGGATTGCGGGAAGCAAAAACACCCTCTTACTTCTCGGCGCTTGCCAGCAGCTTTAACCGTTCCTTGTTGATCTTGAGCACCATCCCCGCGTTGCGGTCGGCAACTTCGCTCACTTTGTATTCCGCAGACGTGCCCAGCACCTGCCCGACCTTGGAAAGCGTTAACTTATATTCTTCCGTTAGCCATTGCGCCATGTTCGCTGTCGCTCCGCGGAATGCATCATCCAGCGATCCAGCGAGCCCCATGGCTATCAGGTGCGTTGCGGACTCCACGCGCGGCCCCGGGACTCGTTTCCCCGGAATTACATCCACGGTGAACTCCACGTCCATCGACGTTTCGAGAGCGTTGCCGTTGAGCTCTCCGTCGCCCTGTAGCGCGTGCCCATCGCCCACGTAGAGCAGCGCGCCAGGCACGCTCACCGGCAAATATACTGTTGCGCCTTCCACGATCTCGTTGAAGTCCATATTTCCTCCGTAGCGCCCGGAATCGCCGGATCCGGGAGGCGCTTGCGCCACGTTTGGCGCCACCGCCACGCATCCCAGCATCGGCCGCGGAGAAATCAAACCCGGACTACGGGGGTTGGCCACTCTTCGCCACGCGCTGGCGTCAGAGTATCCAGTGGGATTTGATCCATGAAAGTCATTCTTTCGAGGAGAGGGCTGGTTGCCGCGATATTAGGTGCTGGCTCTGTACTCGTTCAAGCCAAGCAATCGACTACTCAGGAAGCTCCACGCTCCCAAACGCAACCCTCCGCTCAGCAAAGCGAAGCCAGAACTAAAATCAACGTCAATTCCGAGCTTGTCGTCGTCCCGGTGACGGTCAAAGATCGTCACGGCAATCTCGTTCCCGATCTTCAGAAAAACGACTTTCGCATTTTCGACGATAACGTTGAGCAATCCATTGACGTTTTCACTGCCGAGGCTTTTCCGCTATCGCTTGTCGTCCTGATCGACGACGATTTGAAATCGCAGGACGCCGCCCAGATGGCTCCCACTTTACGCGCCATCACTGGCGGAATTAGTCCCGACGACGAGGCCATCATCTGCCGCTTTGACCTCTCGTTCTATCCAGGCAATGGGTTTAGCAGCGACTTCAACAAGCTGTGGGCGGATCTAAAGGATGCTCAAGATCACAGCGGCCCCTCGACGTCCGGCCCCGTCCCCTTTGTCACTCCTCCATCGAGTCACCAACTCGGAGTGGGCGAACCTCCCCTGGCCGCGCCGACTAATCTTGGTTCCCGCCCAACCAAAGCTCTCGACGATGCCGTCCATTCTGCCGCTGAATTGCTTCATGATCGCGGGGCCAGTCGGCGCAAGATCATCCTTCTGATCTCCGATGGTCTCAACGAGCCCCAATTCAACCACCATACGTACGCCGACACTCTCGAGGTTCTCCTCCAGGACAACATATCTGTATACAGCCTGGCAGTTGGGCATTCCTTAAAACGAAAGTTCTCCCGCCTGGTCAATTATGCGAACGATTCCGGTGGCGACATCTATTACGCCGTCCAAAGCGCCGCCATGGAAAGGCTCTATTCGCGAATAACTGAGCAGGCCCGCCACGAGTACACCCTGGCCTACGTGCCTCACGTCAACAACCGCAACGCCAGCTATCACAAGGTAGAAGTCCATACCACACGCGAAGGTGTCACTATTAGGACTCGCCAGGGGTACTACACAGGTCCTCTCGTCGTTCCAGCAAAGCAGTAGCGTTGGCATTCCCTTACAGGACGTGCCTCTCATCACAGCCTGCTACAATCGGCCTGTGCTGGCTGGGGCCCAACCTGAGATTCATGAGCTTCTGGCGCTAGATACGGACGCCGGGACGCGGTTGGACCGGTTCGTGGCTGCGCATCGCCCTGAACTCTCGCGTTCGCGGGTGCAAGAACTTATCGACGGCGGCCATGTCCTTGTCAACGGCAAGGCGGAGAAATCTTCGCAGAAACTTCGCGGCGGGGAACTCATCACCTTGTGGGCATATTCCCGGCCGGGGACCCGCGCCGAAGCGGAATCGATTCCGCTGGATGTGCTTTACGAAGACGACGACGTTATCGCCATCAATAAGAGCGCCGGAATGACCGTTCACGCCGGCGCGGGAAACGTTTCGGGGACGCTAGTCAACGCGCTTCTGGGGCGCGGGCAGGCGCTTTCAACGGGTGGCGATCCGCTGCGGCCGGGAATCGTACATCGGCTAGACAAGGAAACGTCGGGCGTGATCCTGGTGGCGAAGAACGACGCGGCGCATGCCAAACTTGGCGAAGCGTTTCGCCAGCGCGCCATCAAAAAAACATATCTCGCGCTGGTGCAAGGTGTTCTCGCAGGGGAAAGCGGCCGCATCGAATTGGCGATCGGGCGCGACCCGATTCATCGCACGCGCATGGCGACGCAGCGCAAGTCCTGGCACGGAGCGGGGATCGCGAATCCGCGCGAGGCGCGCACGGATTGGAAAGCGCTCGCCAAAATCGACAGCACGACACTGGTGGAAGTCCAACTCCATACCGGGCGAACGCATCAGATTCGAGTGCACTTCGCGGCGCTGAAACATCCGGTAGTGGGCGATACGCTGTACGGCGCGGCGCGGGAGTTGCGGATAGGCAAGCTCGATTTACCTGCTCTCGGGCGAAATTTTCTGCATGCCGCAAAGCTGGGATTCGCGCAGCCGCGGACCGGCGCATGGATCGAAGTTCGCGCGGAGTTGCCGGCAGAATTGCGCGATTACTTGAAGAAACTTTGCAATGCCGCGGGGGAATCGCAGAGCCGAATTGACGCTGCGCTGGCGGGATACCTATAATCGATGCACATGCGACGGATCATTACTTCCATCTTTTTGGCGCTGGCGCTGCTGCTACTTCCACTGACCGACCGCGCGCAGCAGTCTTCGTCTGACAAGCCCCAAGCATCCTCGCCGGAGGCGAAGCCCCAGGCGCCCGCGCCGGCGCAGGTCGCCGCGCCGAAGCAAGACCCTGCGCAGCAAAGCGATCAAACGATCAAGTCGGTTGTCAACCTCGTCGATGTGCTCTTCACCGTTCTGAACCGCCGCAACAAACTTGTCCCCGAACTCGAAAGGAGCGACTTCAAAATCTGGGACGACAAGTTCCCGCAGGAAATCCGTTACTTCAGCAAGCAGTCCGATTTGCCGCTGCGCATCGGCATGCTGTTGGATACCTCCAACAGCATCCGCGACCGCATCAAGTTCGAGCAGGACGCTTCGATCAATTTTCTGTTTAGCGTGCTGCGCCGCAATAAAGATGAAGCATTTGTGATGACTTTCGACGACGAGCCGCAAATCGTGCAGGCCTTCACCGGCGATGCGGGAGCATTGCGCGACCAGATCACCAAGACGCGCGCGGGCGGGGGCACGGCGATTTACGACGCGATTTACGAAGCGTGCGTGAAGGAGCTGAGCCATCCGCCGCGCCCACCGGGCGATCAACCGGACGTGGTGCGCCGCGTGATGATTCTGATCAGCGATGGCGAGGACAACTTATCGACGCACACGCGCACGGACGCCATCGAAATGGCGCAACGCACCAGCGTGGTCATTTACAGCATCAGCACCAGCACGCAGTGGGTTTCCCTCTCGCAGACCGATCCGAGCAAGGCGGCCGACCGCAAGTATCACCTGACGGACGGTGACAAGATTCTCCAGGACCTGGCCGAGGAAACCGGCGGCCGGGCGTTTTTTCCATATCACGTTGACGATCTGGACCAATCGTTCCAAGACATCGGCGACGAACTGCGCAACCAGTATTCCATCGCCTACCTTCCGACGAACTACGTTATGGATGGCCGCTACCATAAAATCCGCATCGAGGTGCCCGATCATAAGGGCTACCAGGTGCGCGCACGCCGCGGCTATTTCGCCCGCGCCAACACGCCGGCCACGCCAACTGCTCCCAGCGGAACGATTCAGTAAAGCGTTTTGAAAGTATTTTTGCGCTGCGCGATTCGAAAGTCAGCTTAATTATTAGCGGGGAATATTGCGGAGCAGGACGGCGTCGGAATCGGCGTGGCCCCGTCCAACCGCGAGCCGCGTGCCGTCCTTCGAATATCCATACCCGCCGATTTTTTCCGAAGTGAAGTGCGTGAGCTGACGGCGCGCCGATCCATCCAGTGGCTGCACCCACAGATTGTCGACACCCTTTTCCCGCACCGCATAGAGGATCGCCTTACCGGAGGGCATGAACGCCAGGCTGGGGAGGGCGCGGGGAGCAAATTCGAAGGAAGATTTTTTTCCATCCAAAAGAGAATACAAGACGAGCATATCCGTGTGATCCGCTTCGCGTGCTTCGAATGTGGCGACAGTTTTGCCGTCGGGAGAAAGGTCATAAGGCTCTGAGGGGGACTTGATAATTGTTTCAGGCGTGCCGCCGTCGATGGGAATGCGCTTGAGGAAATGGTTTTCTGCGGCGTCGATGAAGTACAGCCATTTGCCGTCATGCGAACAGACCGGCACTCTATCGTTGACGCCAAAAGTAAGACGCACAAGGTTTGCGCCATTTGAATCGACACGCCAAAGATTGGTTTCGGCGCCGCCGGACCGGCCGATACTTCGAAAGACGACATAGCGCCCCTGGCCGCACGAGGCGACCTGGTCTACCGCATATTTCGCGTCGGAGAAAATGACGCGGTCTCCGCCAGATGGATTGACCAGGCGGATGTCGGAGCCCTGGATAAGAAGAACTTGAGAGTCGGGAGTCAAGTCCCAACTCCGAATAGGCAGAGTTGATGGTAATTTCAGCGGATTGAAGTTCTCGAGCGAGCCCGCGGGCGCGATCTCCACCTGGTATTTTGCCTGGCTCTGATTGGCAGCTATGGATTGGCCATCCGCCGAAAGGCTGGGATGAAAGTAGTCGTTGGTATCTGTGGTCAAGAGACGGAAGGCGCCGTCAGGGAAGGAAACGATGCCAATTTGTCTGCGCCTAAACCCAGTTTCCGCCATGGCGGCAGAGACGAGGAGACCGGTCATGTCCGGGAGCCAGACTGGCTCGTTATAGAGGCGATCCTTGGCAATGGCTACCTGCTTCATGGAACCGCTCGCGACGTCCACGGCGAGGAATCCGCCGATATCCTGTGGCGTAGGGTGGACGATGGGAATCACAATAGTTTTTCCATCGGGAGACCAAGCAAGGGTCAGGTTATCGACGTGAAGTTCCTTGTGATGGAAGAGATCACGTTCGAGTGTGCCATCGCGCCGAGCGATCTTGAGGTCAGCCACATGGGAATCGCCATGTTGGTGCAAGTAGGCGAAGCGCTGGCCATCTGGTGAAAACGAGATGGGACTGTCCACGTCTTTTATGAGCAGGCGCGGAGTTCCCCCGAGCATGGGGGCGTCATAGAGGGAAGCGATGGCTTGCTCGGAGTCGTCGCGGCGGACGCAATAAATGTAATTGCCGTCGGGGGAAAACGTAAGTCCAGCGTACCGAGTTGCGAGAGGCGCGACGACCTGCGTGTTGCTTCCCGTAGGAATGTGCCGGAGCCAGACGGATTGCAACCCATTCTCGTCAAGGACATGGAGCAGGTATTTTCCGTCAGGCGAAATTCTGGAGAGGAACACGTGCCCGTTGTTGGTGAGATTTTCGACCGACATTTGTTCGACGGGTAAAACTTTCTTGCGCGGCAAGAGGGAGTAGACGCCGAACGCGGCAGCGACGAGCAGCAGGACAACGATTCCCAGCAGGAGAGCCGTGCCGAATTTGTTTTTGCTCGCAGCGGCGATAAGGATGGAACTGCTGGAGGCACGCGGAGACTCGGCGGGAGTGACGGCAGGCGCGGATGATTGGGCAGGGATGCGTGTTGAAGAAGACGTGACAGGAGCGGCTTTTCCGGAGTCCAATTCGCGCTGAAGGCGTTTGAGGTCGGCGCGCATTTCCGCGGCGACCTGGTAACGCACGTCGCGATCTTTTTCCAGGGCTTTGTTGAGGATGCGCTCGAGTTCGGCGGGTGTGCCGGGATTCAGGGCGACCGGAGCTACGGGAGCGCTGTGCAGAATGTTGTCGAAGACGACGGCGCTGGTGCTGCCGGGGAAGGGAAGCTTGCCCGTGGTCAATTGATAGAGCACGCCGCCAAGGGAAAAGAGATCGCTTCGAGCATCGAGTTCCTCGCCACGCGCTTGTTCAGGAGACATGTAGGAGATGGTGCCGACGGCCGTGCCGGGGCTGGTGAGGAGGAGAGTTTCGGAGTCGCCAATTGTCTCGCCACCCAAGCCAGCATGATGTTCGGGGAGAAGCTTGGCGAGACCAAAATCGAGGATTTTGACGGTGCCGCGTTCGGTGACGAAAATGTTGGCGGGCTTGATGTCGCGATGGATGATGCCCTTTTTGTGGGCAGAGTCAAGAGCGTCGGCGACCTGGACGCCGATATCGATGGTGCGCGAAATGGGAAGGGAGCCGGCGGGGATGAGTTTGTCGAGGGTTTGGCCTTCGAGCAGCTCCATAGCGATGAAGGTTCGGCCATCGTGTTCTTCGATGGCGTGAATGGTGCAAATGCCGGGATGATTGAGCGCGGAAGCCGCGCGGGCTTCACGGAGGAAACGTTCGAGGGCTTGTTCGTCGCGATGCGTGGCTTCCGGAAGAAACTTCAGGGCCACACGGCGGCCAAGCTTGGTGTCTTCGGCTTCGTAGACGACGCCCATGCCGCCTTTGCCGAGCTGGCGGAGAATGCGGTAATGGGCGATGGTTTCGTTGAGCATGAGTGAGGAATGAAGAAAGGATGGTAGACGGTCGGGGGATTGGGGTCAATTCGTGGTGTGTTATACAATGCTCGGCGCTTCCGCCTCTTAAATCTTGAGAGGAGATTTTGACCTCATGATCTGCGATAACACACACCGGATCTTACAAAGCAATGTTAGTTTCACACGAAACAAATATCGATCCAACCCAATGGCATATAGGGGGCACTTGTTCGTTGCGATTCTGTTGTTGATTGTCTGTGCGCCGGTCGCACACGGGCAGACGCAGGACGTCACAAGCAAACTGAGCGGTTTTGACTCCTACATGGAGCAGGTCCTGAAGGATTGGAACACTCCCGGAATTGGCGTGGGCATCGTGGTCAACGACAAACTGGTTTTCGTCAAAGGCTACGGCTATCGCGATTACGAGAAGAAGGTGCCCTTCACGCCGACGACGCTGTGCCAGATCGCGTCAAACTCAAAACTGTTCACTGCTGTTTCCACGGGAATGCTCGTCGAAGAAGGGAAGCTGACGTGGGACAAGCCGGTGCGCGAATCCGTGCCGGCGATTCAGTTTTACAACGACCAGCTCAACAACAACGTTACGCTGCGCGACATGCTCTCGCACCGCACAGGAGTGACGCGGCACGATTTGATCTGGTTCCGGTCGCCCTTCACGAGGAAGGAACTCTTCGAAAAGTTGAAGTATCTCGAACCGCAAGAACCGATGCGGGAAACGTTCCTCTACAACAACCTGATGTACGCGGCTGCCGGCGAAATCATCGAATTAAAATCCGGGAAGCGCTGGGAGGAGTTCGTGTGCGAGAGGATTTTCTCGCCGCTTGGTATGAACACGACGGCCTTCACGATTTCCGATATGACGCAGCATCCGGACCACGGCGTTCCCTACCGCGAAAAGCGCGACTCGTTCGAGCTGTACAAAATTCCTTATTATGAGGACACCGAGGGCGTGGCTCCGGCGGGCGCCATCATTTCCAATATCGATGAGCTGTCCCACTGGCTGATTGCGCTGATGAATGAAGGAAAGTACAACGGGAAACAAGTCCTGCCGGCGAGTGTGCTCAAAGCCACCTTGCAACCGGCCATTGGTTTGCCAAACACCCTTGGGGAAGCGCTAGGATTTTGGGAGCTGCTCAATCCAGCTTATGGCATGGGGCGGCAAACCGCGGCTTATCGCGGCCATCTGCTTACCTATCACGGCGGTGACCTTCCCGGTTTCCATTCGCAGGTTTCCTTCATGCCCAACGACAAGATTGGCGTGATTGTTCTGGTGATCAGCGATCATAGCGCTCCGTTGTACAACATCGTCAGCTACAACGTGTACGAGCGGCTTCTTGGCATGGACCAGACGCCCTGGAGCCAGCGCCAACTCCAACAGCGGCTCGCGGGAAAGAAAGCAGGCACGGAAGCGCGCGCGAAGGCGGGCGGTGACCGAGTTCCAAACACCAAGCCATCTCATTCGCTGGCGGACTACGCCGGCGATTATGAGAATGCGGCTTACGGCATCCTGAAAATCGGGCTAAAGAGCGACGCGTTGCAATTCGGTTTTCACGCGTTCGATTTTCCGCTGAGCCACTTTCACTACGATCGCTTTGACACGCCCGACGACGAGCAATACGGCAAATTCTCCGTCAATTTCCGGACGAATCCGCAAGGTGATATTGATGGCGCCGTGATGTCCCTGGATCAGGCGGAAGTTGTATTCACACGCAAGCCCGAAACGCTGGACCCGGCGCTGCTCGAAAAACTTGCGGGTGGATACATGACTCCGACCAAGGTGAAATTTGAAGTCCTTTATCAGCCGGGAGCCGGCCTCTCGCTTGCCTTCCCGGGGGGACCTCCCATCAAGCTGATTCCACTCAAGGGGCTCAAATTCAGGACCCCGCAGTTTGCCGATGTCATCTATGAGTTCGTTATGGAAAATGGCAAAGTGACCGCGCTGAAGCAGCGCAGTCCGTCCGGCGAATTCACCTTCCCGCGCCAATAAGCGCGGAAATGAACTGACAACGCGCAGTAATAGCAGCCGCGGGACTAAATGGCCCGCGCCGGTGTACGCGTCTGGTAAAAACCCAATCAAGAACAGTGTCCAGTGAAATTCACACCCTGTAGGAGCTTTGGGCCGCTGTGACGTGCCCGAGGGAGCGACCCCTGGGGAGAGAAAATAGTGCTTGACATATGCCCATATGGGAATGTATTGTTGGGGCATGGCACGAGCGGCGACAACTTCGGATGCGTTTAACGCGGTGGCCGAGCCGCGGCGCCGGGCCATCCTGAACTATCTTGCAATGCAGGAACGGCCCGTTGGTGAGATTGTGGATTCGCTGGGGCTGGAGCAGCCTTCTGTGTCCAAACACTTGCGCGTGTTGCTGGAAGTAGGTCTGGTTAACGTGCGCCGCGACGGCCGCCGCATGCTCTATCGAACCAACGCCGAGGCGATCCGGCCGCTTCACGAGTGGACGGAAACGTTTGAGCGATTCTGGCGTCACCAATTGAGCCGCATCAAGGAGCGCGCCGAAGGGAAGAGCAATCCGTCAAAAGATTCAGGGCCCCACTTCATTCCACGGAGGAAAAATGATTTCGACAGCAACAAGAATTGAGGATTTGACGCTAGGCATCACGGAAGAAATCCACGTGCGTGCATCGTTAGACGACACGTTCACGGCTCTGCTGGAGCAGTTGGGGCCGTACAACGGAGCTGAGAGCGGGCCCATGCCGATGAAGCTCGAGGCTTGGCCGGGCGGCAGGTGGTATCGCGACCTCGGCAACAATAACGGCCACTTCTGGGGAGTAGTGCAGGCCATCAAGAGGCCGACCTTGCTCGAAATCACGGGGCCGTTGTTTATGTCCTATCCGGCTGTTTCCAACGTGCAGTACCGCTTGAGCGAGAAAGATGGTGGAACACTGATCAGCTTCCATCACACGGCGCTTGGACTGATTCTGGACGATCACCGCAAAGGAGTTACGGGCGGCTGGAAGCACATCAACGATGGTGTCAGGAAGCGGGCGGAGGCGGCGCGTCCGCGGTGAGCGTTGTTGTCGAGAAAGGAGATACTTTATGTGCCCGGCGTGTATTGCGAGTGCGACTATGGTGCTCGCGAGCGTCATGTCGACGGGTGGATTGACCGCACTTGTCCTGAAGGTTAGGGCGAACAAGGGCGCAAAGAATTCAGTCCAACACACAAATCCAAAGGAGGAAACATGGGCCAAGTAACGAACGAGCAAGTGAATCTGATGTTGCGGCTGTACGAGGACCGGCGCGAGCCAAAGTTGAGAGAAGCGCGCGACTGGTTCTCGGCAAACTTCCATGTGAAAACTGCCGACGATTTGATACGCGTGTGTCCTCCCGGCAGCAAGGAAAATATCTACATGCGCATGGTGTTGGGTTACTGGGAGATGGTGGCCAGCATCGTGAACCGCGGGCTGATCGACGAAGAGTTCTTCTTCGAAAGCAACGGGGAACAGTGGGTTGTCTGGGAACAGGTGAAGCCCGTGATCGGCGCGTGGCGCGCCATGTTCAGCAGTCCGAACTTCCTCGCCAACCTCGAGACGCAGTGCAATCACCTGGAGGCCTGGAGAGAAAAGCGCAGCCCAGGATCCAACGAAGCCATCCGTAAAGTGCTCGCGCAAATGCAACAGGCGACGCAGGCACAAAAGGCACAGGCCGCCGCCAGCTAGAACCGCAGTTCGCACAGTTATCGGTAACAGCCAGTGGATGCGGGGCTCGGCCGAAGCTCGGCCGGGCTTCGCATTCACTGGATGCAACACTGTCCTTCGGTGAGAGCAGACAATCGGGAGAGGAGAATCAGGCATGGCAACAAGAGCGATGGAGAACCCAAAAGTTGTGTCGCCGGCGGAATGGCTGGCCGCACGCAAGGAATTGCTAAAGAAGGAGAAGGAGTTCTCGCGGCTTCGCGACCAGTTGAGCAAGAAGCGCCGCGAACTGCCTTGGGAGAAGGTGGAAAAACAGTATGTCTTCGATGGGACAAAAGGCAAAGAGACGCTCGCGGATCTTTTCGGCGGCAGAAGCCAGCTGATCGTGTACCACTTCATGTTGGGTCCGGGGTGGGCGGAAGGCTGCCCGAGCTGCTCGTTTATCTCAGATCACATTGACGGCAGCGTGGTACACCTTGCGGCGCGCGACGTCAGGCTGGCGGTCGTCTCTCGCGCGCCGCTGGCGGAAATCGAGGCGTTCAAAAAGCGCATGGGCTGGCGATTCCATTGGGTATCGTCGCAAGGCAGCGACTTCAACTATGACTACCAGGTGTCGATGAAGAAGGAAGAACTTGGGAAAGGCGAAGTTTATTACAACTACGGAATGCAGCAATTCCCCAGCGAGGAACGCCCCGGGACGAGTGTGTTTTACAAAGACGCGGCCGGCAATATCTTTCACACCTATTCGAGCTACGCTCGCGGACTGGACATCCTCATCGGCGCGTACAACTGGCTGGATATCACGCCAAAGGGTCGCGACGAAGAAGGATTAAAACATACCATGGCCTGGGTGCGGCATCACGACAAGTACGATGAGGGGTACAAGGTAGACGCGAAGGCCGAATACGTGCAACCGGCCAAAGCCGCAGACGCTGCAGGCAGTTGTTGCGAGCATCATTGATCGCGAAGCTTTCGGATTGCACGCAAGCACGATCGGGCGGCCACGCTGACGCGTACTTCTTCAGAAGGAGTCTGCGTTAGCTTTGCCGCCCACGACTTCGGAAGGCTCACTCTTTAGGCGCGTAGTATCCCCTGCGGGCGAGAGCTTTCAATTCTTTGTCGGCCGTTTCCACTTTGATCTTGCGGAATTTCCCATCGTGTGCCGGGTTCGTTGGGTAGTAGCCGAGCGTGTATTGGTCACGCAACTCCTCTGCGATCTGGTCGAACGCTTCCTGCAAGTGCTTCATCGATCCCACGTCAATAACTCTGCCACCGGTTTCCTCGGCCATTTTTTTGGCGACGTCGGGCCGCGTGCCGTAGCCGGGATCGTGGACCAGCAGGATGTGAATCACCGCGTCCGTGCGCTCCGCGACTTCGATGGCTTCCTTCAGCTCTACTTTGCTCCCTTGATCGTCAGCGTCGGTGATAATCACAAGCGCCTTGCGCCCTGCCTCGGTCGCCAGCTTTTCGGTACACGCCACCCAAACAGCGTCGTAGAAAGCCGTTCCGCGCAAGCCGCGGGTGCGCGATTCGGGCGGCAGCGGCCCCGCATTAACCATGCTCACGTTCGGTGCGTTGATGCGGGCGCTGCGGATGGCGCGGTCAAGCTGGGCGCGGTCATCGGTAAAGTCTGACAATAGGTCTACGTCAGTCCCGAACGAAATCACCATGGCTTCGTCGCCTTTGCGTAGGACCTGGTCCAGAAACTTTGTTGCCGCCTCCTGTTCGGCAGGCAGACGATTCTCCTCGCTGAGGCTGGTATCGATGAGCAATCCGAGGGTAACGGGTAGAGCTCTCTCATTCGAGAAGAAGGCGATCTTCTGCTCCTGGTCATCTTCGAAGACATGAAAGTCTTCCTTCTTCAGGCTGGGCATGATGTGTTTTTTCTTGTCGCGGACGGTGGCAAAAATGTTTACGAGGCTGACTTGGCTTTTGATCACCGGCGGTGCTTGCGCGGCAGGCTCCTGCGACGTGGCGGGAATCGATAAACTCGCCGCAACCGTTGCCGTCACACAGTGCATCAAAAGCTTATGCATCGATTGCATGTATACTTTCCTCAGCGAGAGATGCCCGGCTGTAAAAATGCCGCGGGGTTACTGCCGCCCTGTAGGATGCCGCGAAGCGGTGCGATGGATGCGTGACCGAAATCGCCGGCGCGGATAATTTCAATAGGAAGTTTGGCTTGAGGACTATGAAAAGTCTACGAAAAACAGTGTGGATGGCTGGAGCGCTGTTCTTCGCTGTACCCTTTGCCTATCTTGGCGCGCAAACCACGGAGCAAAGTGCTCCTCCTGCAACGCAGGAACAGGGCTCTCCGGCGCCCGCTCAACAAGGCGGTCCAGCCATCATCCGCATTCCTGTTAACCAGGTCATCGTCCCAGTCACCGTTAAAGATGGAACTGGCCGGCTCGTTCCCGACCTTCGCCGGGATGAATTTCGCGTCTTCGAGGATAACGTCGAGCAAAAAATCGCTTCCTTTATTGCCGAGCCGATTGCCATCTCCATGGTTGTGCTGATTGATAACGACCTGAATTCCAGGGACGCCAGGCAGGTAGAGCAAAGTCTCCGCGCGATTGTTGCCGGACTGAGTCTGACTGATGAAGCCTGGGTTTGCCGCTTCGACCAGCGCTTTCACCCGGGCAAAGGTTTTCTCAGCGATCAGGACAAGCTCCTCATCGAGCTAAAACGGACGCGTCTGGACAAGGAACCGTCTGCTGGCTCTTCGAGCGCGGCCATCGCCAATAGCCCTTCGATTAACGGACATTCCGCCACGGGGGACGCGCCGAATATGACCGGCCCCACCTTGAACATCAAGGGCCAGCCGACCAAAGCCTTGGACGACGCGGTCTACGCCGCGGCCCAGTTGCTGAAAGACCGTGATCCGGAGCGCCAGCGCCGGAAGATTATTTTTTTGATTTCCGATGGCGTCAACGGGCCAAAGTTCAATGTGAATAACTACGACACCGTACTGAAGGAACTGCTTCGCTACAACATTACGGTTTACGGAATTGGCGTGGGCAGCGCTTATTTCGAACGAAGATTCGAACGCCTTTCCAAATACGCGCACGATACGGGAGGCGATGTCTACTATGGAATGAAGAGCCGGGCCATGGAGGAGCTATACGCCCGAGTTACGGAAGAGGCTCGCAACCAATACACGCTGGCCTACGCTCCCAGCGGAACGGACCGCGGCCTGGAATATCATTCCATAGAGGTCCGTGTGAGACGCGAAGGCTTGACCATCCTGACCCGCGAGGGCTATTACGCTGGCGCCACGCCGAGGTAGTCGTATTTTTTTCTTGTAAATTTCCTTGACTCTTGCACGCACCACTCGTATATGAGGTCGGAGGCGAGTGGCTGGCGGTGACGCTGGTTGTCTGCCCAGACTGAGGAGGAATTTCGCATGAAGAAAAAGGCTAAGAAGGAAGAGAAAAAGGTCCCCAAGAAAAAGAAGTAATTGATCACCAACAAGATTTCGCAGTTTAGGCGCCCTGACGCAGGTTGGGGCGCCTCTTCTTTTTTGCCTTAGTCACGAAGGAAGAGGCGATTCGGTCAGGTCTTGTCCACCGCAACAGCTTCATCTGTTCCCGGTAGTCCTTCCGTTGCGCGTTCGCGAAGATACAGAAACAACGGGAAGGCCAGGCTCACCCCAACTGCGCATAGACCGGCAATCGGGAGCCAACGGAACCGCAGCCCGAGCCGACGTCCCTCGATGCGCATAAACACCAAGAGGACTATGGAAGAGACGAGGACGTCCAGACCGAAGAACGCGCTGATTCGGTTGGCGAAAAGCTGGCGCATCATCAGCCCGAGCGGCAGTCCATTCTCCATGACCCACGGAACGAATTGCGAGTAGGGAAGCGCCGCTCCTAGAATGCAAAGGAGCAAATAAATATTTTTGCGGTTCATAGGATACTCTCTAATTCGTAAAGCGTTGGGAGGTTTGCGGATACTCCTCCAAAAAAACTTGCTTCAAGCGCTCAGCGTTTCTTCATGCGCCGGGCAAATCGGCCTGTAGGCGCAATTGCGGCAGATGAAGCCCCGTTTCGCCGGGAATTCTCCCGCGCGAATGTCTGCTGCGGCTTCTTGCACGATTTTCTGCGCTTCATCCAATTGCTTGGCGTCCCGCGTGGTTTCTTGCCGCTGATTGTCTTGCAAATAATGAAACACGAGCCGCACCGGGTTCAGCTCCAAAATTTCTTTAACAGCCAGCGCGTACAAGCTCAACTGTAAATCTTTCTTCGCGTCCACATCCTTTTTTGGGCGTCCCGTTTTGTAATCGACGATTTCCACGTCGCGCTTGTTCCCCAAGGAATTGATCTGGTCGATGCGCCCCTTGATGATCACGTCGTTGTCGAGGGGCAATTCGAATCCTCTCTCTTGCGCCAGAGTTTCCGGGGGCTCCTCCATCATGCCGGCATGGAACGCTCGTAACTGCTCCAGCCCGTCCTTCTTGTATTCCTCTTCCTGATATTCGTCTTCAAATCCTTTCGAATTCCATTCCGTCTCAAAAATTCTCTGTACTTCTTCGAACGGCAGCTTCACGCCTTTGCGGAGTTGATCTACAAAACGTTTTATCGTCGTGTGCATCACCGCGCCAAAACTCATCGCCGCCTTTGGCCCCTCCCGCAGCGACCACAAATATCCGAACAGGTACCGTTGCGGGCAGGTCCGGTAACCGCTCAGGGCTGAAGGGCTGAGTGTCAAGGGCTCCGGTGAAGGCGGGCGAAACTCCTCTGCCCAATCCGCGATCCGCGAAAAAATCTTTGCCGATCCTTCGGCGGCCGGAAAAAGCTCCGAATCTTCCCAAAGGTTTTCCTGTACCCCATCATCTCTTCCAGCAGGAGGCAGCTTTGGCATGAGTTGGCGCACATCTTGCCGTTTTATGGCCGGATCCATCACGATGTCTTCGATGAACACGGGCATTTTTCCTTTTTTCTCTGTCACCGTTGTGATGGTGAGCCGGTCTTCTGCTCGCGTCAGGGCCACGTAAAACAGCCGCCGCTCTTCCTGGATATGAAACTGCTCCGCGGGAGCGCCCTCTTTCATAAGTTCCACCGGGAATTCGAATACGCGTGGTCGCTCGGTGGCCGGAAAGGCGCGGTTGTTCACGCGCAATAGAAACACCTGCGGAAACTCCAGGCCTTTCGCTCCATGAACGGTCATCAACTGCACTGCGTCTGGAGGCGCGTCGTCTTCCAGGCTCACGACTCCACCAGCCTGGGCGTAGTAATCCAGATATTCGATAAACTCCGGCAAGCTGCGCGTTTCGCTTTTCGGTTCCCACCCCTTCATGAATTCCGCCAGCCGTTTGACGTATTTTCGGTCGTGCTGCTTCGCGCGCTGCGGAATCTCCAGCCACTCTGTCAGAGCTCCCAGAATCTCTCGTGCCGTGGAGCGCTTCAGCGTTTTCCTTTGCGAAGAAATAAATTCCACGAGTTCCCCGAGCGCCGCATGCGATCGGTCGAACGCCAATTGTCCCTGGGGCAGTTGCAGGAGGTCGTAGATTGCCTTTTTCTCTTTTCGCGCGCGCTCTGCCAGGCGCACTAAATCCGCCGCTTCCAAGTGCCATGCCGGCGCTGCCAGCACGCGCGCGCAGGCGATGTCGTCGTACGGCGCGGCAATCAGCCGCAGGTACGCGAGCACGTCTCTTACCAGCGGATGCTCCAGGATGGAAAGTCTCGTGATTACAAAAGGAATCTTTCGCCGCGATAGCTCTTCCACCAAATGATCCCGGTGCGCATGCTGTCGGTACAGCACGCCAAAATCCTTCCACCGCCGCCCCGCTCCATGAATACGCTCGAGTTCGCTTGCCACCCATCGCGCTTCTTCTTCGGGAGTCGCCAGCTCGACAATGCGGATTTTTTCTCCTGGAGGTTTGTTTGGTGAGAGGACTTTCTTTGGAAAGTCGGCGCTCACGGCGTTTTGTCCGATCACCTGCATCGCCACGCGCAGGATGTTCGGCGTCGAGCGGTAGTTCTCCGTCAGCGCCACGCGAAACGCCGTGGAATCCTGGCTTTCCCTCCATCCCGCAAGCCGCTCCAGGAACAATTTGAAACTCCCGAACGAAGCTCCGCGGAACCGGTAAATCGCCTGGTCGTTGTCGCCCACCGCGAGGATATTCCTCGCCGGCCCGGCCAGCAGCTCCAGCAGGCGGAGCTGTGCAATGTTGGTATCTTGAAATTCATCCACCAGGATATAGCGGTATTTGTTTTGCAGACTCTCGCGCAATTGAGCGTCTTGCTCTAGCAGCGCAACCGCGCCGGTGATCAGCGAGCCGAAGGAAACGCGGTTCTTTTCGCGCAGGAGCTCTTCGCTCGCTCGGTAGGCGCGCGCCAGTTCCTGCTGGAGCGCCACCGTCTCCAGCCGTTCCGCGAGCGTGTCTTCGTCCAGGATTTCCCGCTCTGCCTCCAGGCGCGCCGCCAACCTCTCGGCATAGCGCTGATAGTCTTCGCCGGATACCAGTTCGTCCTGGCAGCGCGAAAAAAACTCCACGAAATCGTTCAGGAATTGCCCGGGGTCGGCTAACCTCCGGTATTTTTCCAGATGCAGCCGCCTTAAGTTGCGCCGCAGCAGGATCCAGTGATCGAACTCGTCGAGCATCACCCGTTGCGGCTCGGCCTCCGCCAGCAGCGTTTCGCAGAAGGAATGAAACGTCGCCAGCGTCACCGCTTTGCCGCGCTCGCCGGTGGCTTTCACCACACGCGCTTTCATTTCGCCAGCAGCTTTCTTTGTGAATGTCAGCCCAAGAATATTTTCACCGGAGAGCGTTTCATCCGATTGCAAGAGATGCCGGATGCGCTCGGTGATGACGCGCGTTTTTCCGGTCCCCGCCCCGGCAATCACCAGCAGTGGACCTTCGCCGTGTGTGATCGCGCGCCTCTGCGCGTCATTGAGCTTCAGCCCGTTCGCCTCGAGCGGCGCCATGTCAAACAGCGTGGTCATAACTCAGGCAGAGTATCGGATTGCGGGGCGAAGGGGAAGCGAAGAGATGATGGAATTGGTGCAAACAGTCGGTCAGTCTAAGGCGCTGGGCTCGTCTTAATTCGTCCACGCCAGCTTTCCCACTTCTCTTTGAGTTGCGGAAGTATGAACGCAAGATTTCGCCGTGCGTTATCACGGCTTGTCATGGTGTGCGGGAAGTTTACGGCCCACACGCCCCATCGTTCGTAGTCCGTGCAGAGTATTTCTGAAAAGTAAGGTTCATTAGAGACTTCCCATACGATTCCGGCTCGACTGTTGTCAGGAGCTACGACAAAAGCATCCCCGGAGTCGCAGTGTTCGGTCTCGAAGTCAGTTATTTTGCCCAGGCTGAATCCCTCTACGACAACATCCTTCAAGATCGGGAAACCGTGATAAACCGGCGCACCTTCAGGAGGATTCAGAAACGCGGGGCCGTCAACAGATGCGCTTGCGGCTTCGGGATCAATCGCCATAGGTCTTCCCTTTATGATTTCGTCCTTCTTCTTGTGAGCCATATCGCGCCCCCTAGCGTTGTGATTTCTCGCCCGCGGCAACCTGCTTGTTGAACTCACCTGACTTCCTTTTCTGGATCGTAAGCGATTGCCATTTGTCACCAGCGAAATGCCTTGCGAGATAAACGATCTGCCCCACATGATAAGAGTAGTGCGCGATCTGGCGGTTGATTGCTTGCGTTACGGAATGCGGCTCAGTACGGATAGTAATTGTTCGCGTTAGATCCGCGTCACTCAGCGGCTCTAGGGCGCTGAAGAGAAGTTTCCATCCGTGTTCCCACATCTCCATCAATTCCGCACGTGTTTTGGGCGGATCTTCAAACTCGGTGTCGCGATTACGGTCTGGTTTCTCTCCGTCGCTGGTCAGAAAATCCGTCCAGCGCGAGCGCATATTTCCCTCCATGTGCTTCACGATGATAGCAATGGAATTGGATTCGGCATCAAGAGTCGTGGTGAGCGCCGCGTCCGGACACTGCGCCATCGCGCGCTCGCCCAGCTTCTTGTAGTAACGAAAGAGGTCGATGGAATCTTTCAAGTAGGACGTCGTGAACTGGTGTGCCATAGCGCCATTCTCCACCGCCGAGCGAACCTGTCAACCCCGGTCTTGATTTGGGCACTCATCAATTTTCATTCATCGCAGGCAACCGAGCGCTTCGCTCGCGCAACGAAACAGAGCACGAGTTGAGCCGCCCGAAGAACGGTTGTAAGAAGAAACGCTTGACAATTCGCTTTTTATTCGCCCTAATATCGCTGCGCTGAATTTTCGAATCTCAACAAAGGGAGGTCGGTATGACGATTGGACAAACCATGCTGTCCGAATTCGACGAGGAGATGAAAAACACTCGCAAGGTCCTGGAACGCTGTCCCGACGAAAAGTGGAACTGGAAGCCGCACGAAAAATCCGGCACGCTCGGCTGGCTCGCCGCCCACGTCGGCACTGTCCCTGAGTGGATTACCATGACCATTAACACGGAAGAGCTCGATTACGCCCCCGTTGGAGGCCCCGCCTTTGAGCCGCCGAAAATCACGAACCGTAAGGAACTCCTTGCTGCTTTTGATAAAGGCGCAACCGAAGCCCGCGCTGCGCTCGCCAAAGTCAGTGACGCCGACATGGCGAAAGGTTGGAAACTGCTGGCAGGTGGCCAGGAGATCTTCACCATGCCGCGTGTCGCGTGCATTCGCGGCATGTGCCTCAACCATCTCATCCATCATCGCGCGCAGCTCACGGTTTACTTCCGGCTCATTGGAGTTCCCGTGCCGGGCCTCTATGGTCCTAGCGCGGATGAAAGCCAGCCGGGCGCGGCCGAAGCTGCGGCTCATTGAGCCCAGAATGATGTGTCCGGGGGCGGAGGACGCTCCGCCCGCGGAGTCCTTTTTGCCACGACAGCCTCGTTCATCGCATCGCGCTATAATGGTGCTCGTCTCTCCTCTGGAGGCTCGTTATGACCACGGAAACTCCCGTTATTCTCTCCGCTGTTCGAACGCCCATCGGCAAATTCCAGGGCGGCCTCGCCGGATTTTCCGCTCCCGAACTTGGCGGCAAAATCGTCGCTGAAGCGATTCGCCGCGCCGGCCTCGATTCGAACCAAATTGATGAAGCGATCCTGGGCAACGTGGTGCAAGCCGGCCTCGGACAGAATCCCGCGCGCCAGGCTGCGCTCAAGGGCGGCTGCAATCCTCGCGTCGCTGCCATGACCATCAACAAAGTTTGCGGCTCAGGACTCAAAGCCGTGGCGCTGGCTGCGCAAGCCGTGCAGCTTGGCGAATCGGAAATCGTCGTCGCCGGCGGCATGGAGTCGATGTCGAATTGTCCATATCTTTTGCCGCAAGCGCGCACGGGTTACCGCATCGGTGATGGAAAAATTGTCGACTCCATGATCAATGACGGCCTCTGGGACGCTTACGAAAATTTTCACATGGGCATGACCGGCGAACTGGTCGCCGAAAAATACGGCATTACGCGCGAAGAGCAGGACCGCTTCGCGTTCGAGAGCCACCAGAAAGCGGTGCGCGCGCGTAAGTCCTGCTTCTTCGAAGCGCAAATTCTGCCCATCGAAGTGCCGCAGAAAAAAGGCGAGCCGTTCGTCATCAAATACGATGAATCGCCGCGTGAAGACACGAGCATGGAAGCGCTCGGGAAATTAAAGCCCGCGTTCAAAAGAGATGGGACAGTCACCGCAGGCAATGCGCCCGGCACCAACGATGGCGCGGCGGCGCTGGTGGTCACCAGCGAGCGCAATGCTTCGCGTCTCGGCAAGCAGCCCGTCGCGCGGATCGTTGCGCAAGCCGTCAGCGGCGTTGAACCCAAGTGGGTGATGATGGCGCCCGTTGAGGCTGTCGAAAAACTCCTCACGAAAACAGGTTGGAACCGCGACAAAGATGTTGATTTGGTCGAGTTGAACGAAGCTTTTTCCGTTGCGGCCATCGCCATCACGCGTCAGCTCAAACTCAACCCCGAAAAAGTAAACGTCAACGGCGGCGCGGTCGCGCTCGGTCATCCCATTGGCGCGAGCGGCGCGCGCATCCTCGTTACGCTGCTCTATGAATTGGAACGCCGCAACCTCAAACGCGGCATCGCCGCACTTTGCCTTGGCGGAGGCAACGCCGTCGCCCTCGCCGTCGAACGTTTCTAAATTTTCAAACGTTTATAACCTACTGGATGCTCGAGAAACTCTCGGGCGCATACGCCACTGCCTCGCAGATCTTCCACGGGCTGGGTATCGCACCTTGCGGCAATATCCGAGGACCTTCATTCTACATACGCTCTGTCGTCAAAAATTATTCTGGTGTTTACCTGTTGAATTTTCAGGATGGCAAGAATAGAGTATCGCCCGGGCGGGGAGGGTGGTTTCCACGCCCGGTCGGTGTTCAAGAAACAGGGTCGGTGTCCGGAAAAACAAGTCGGCCCAGGAAACAGCTTTCATTCTTCTCGCGATGGGGTGCCGTATGATCAATTCCTTCTGCAAATGGATTCTCGCAGTGTGTTTTGCCTTGCTCGTTTCGCAAGGAGTGCTCGCGCAATCAGACCTCGGCAAGATTTCAGGTTTTGTCAAGGACCCGTCGGGCGCAACGATCGCCAACGCCAAACTGACGATCCGAAACAATACGGGTGTCGAACGCCAAACAACGACGAACGAATCCGGGTATTACGTCATTACGAACGTGCCGCCTGGCCTCTACACCATGATCGCAGAGGCAACTGGGTTCCAGAGATACGAAAGTTCGAACAACAAGCTCGATCCGAGCGCAGATTTGGTCATTGATGCGACTCTGACCGTGGGCACGGCTAGCCAAACGGTCGAAGTTTCTGCATCGGCGGTCCAGCTTCAGACGGAATCCGCGGCTGTGCAAAAGCTAGTCACGCGGGAGCAGATTGATTTGCTTGAGTTGAACGGGAGAAACCCAATTGGCCTTGCTGCGCTGATGCCTGGTGCTCGTTCTGGGACGCTTGCGAACCTCACCTTCGCTTTCAGCCAGGGTCCAGCGAATTTTAACGGCTCAAGAAATCCGGAGAATCTGATTACTTACGACGGTGCTCCGGCTACCCGCACACGTTCCAACGGCACCAGCCTGGGCGCCGCCGATGTGGATTCCACACAGGAGGTCGAGATCCTCGGTACGAATTACCCCGCAGAGTACGGCCGCACGTCCGGTGCGCAAATTCGCATTGTCACTAAGACCGGCACGCAGGACTTCCACGGTGCCGCCTATGAATACCTTAAGAACGACGCCTTCAACGCCAACACCTGGGCGCGCAACGCGAATGCTCTGACAGCGCATGTGGCGCCGCTTAAGTACAACCAGTTTGGGTACAACCTCGGCGGCCCGTTCTACATCCCCGGCAAATTCAACACAGATAAGAATAAGGTCTTCTTCTACTGGGGCGAGGAATGGGTCAAGTACCACTTTCTCGAATCAGGTTCATCGGTGGGTTCGGCTGGTCTGCTGGCGGTTCCGACGCTCAAGATGCGCTCTGGTGACTTCAGCGAATTGCTTGACCCGAACAATCCCTTCGTCACTCGCACGGTAGTAAACCCAGCAGATCCTACGAAGACTAAAATCAAGGTCCCCGTGTACGTAACGGATCCACAATCGCCGGCGGCTTCGCAATGCGGCCAAGTCATTTCCTACGGTCCTCCGGTCGTCCAGAACACCAACGGATGTTTCGCTGGCAATTTGATCCCGTCAACTCGGCTTAGCCCCAATGGCATCGGCATTCTGAATGCGTGGCCGATTCCCACACAGTTAACCCCCGCCACCTTCATCGGCGGCAACGGCAACTGGTTCGCCGCGAAGCTGCACACGTTCGACCAGCGCAAGGACACCGCCGGTGTGGATGTGAATCTTACGGAGAAGCAGCGCCTAAGGTTTCACGCCATGAATTACGCATACCTGGAGTATCAACCTCTCGACGGCAACACTGACCGCACCCCAAAGTTTTTCAATCGCCCCAACAAGACCGGCTCACTCAACCATACGTGGACGATGAGCCCCAAAATGGTGAATGAGGTTCTGATCAGCGCTAGCGAGGACGTCGTGTTGATACCCGTGGACACGGCGAACTTCTTTGATCGAACCAAGGCGTGCTCACAATCAACCGTGCCGTGCAGTCTCAATTACCCCTACATATTTCCGACTGGCAAGCTGCTTCCAAATCGCATCCCAACGGTGAATTTGTCCAACTTTTCGGGACTGAGCGGCGGGCCGTATCCGTCGCACTCCGCAGGTCCCATCTATGACATATCGGACAGCTTTACCTGGATAAAAGGAAATCACACGCTAAAATTCGGTGCTCTTTGGGAACGCTCCGGCGAAAACGACAATGACGAGATAAACGTACAAGCTTGCCCGACTTGCACTAACAACCAGAATGGCCAATTTCTGTTTACCGATGGCCGGGCCGGCGGGACGGGAGTCGCGGTTGCCAACGCCGCCCTGGGCCTGTTCGACACGTATTCGGAGATCGGCCACCGCGCGTACACTATCTTTCGCGCCAACATGTGGGAGGGGTTCGCGCAAGACTCCTGGAAGACGAGGCAGAATCTGACTCTCACCTTTGGCCTCCGTTATTCCATAATCGTTCCCTATCATGCCCTGTGGGGAAATATGATCGTCTTTGACCCGCGGTTTTATGATTCGTCCAAGGCTGTTACAGTCAGCCCGACAACCGGCCTCATCCAAGGCACGGTTGATCCGAAGACAGGGCTTATTGCCGGTACCGGGGCGGATACGCTTAACGGCATGGTCATTCCCGGCAGCGGATTCCCTTCTTCCGCAATAAAGCACTTTCCGGAAGCCGACCCGAGCCAGTTCGACTTCAGCCGCCTGTTTCGCGGCGTTTCCGACCATTACTCCGACATTCAATGGGGTGAGATCCAGCCTCGTCTCGGCATTGCCTACCAGTTGAATAAGAGGACTGTGTTTCGCGTTGGCGCGGGTCGGTACACGACACGCTTGGGCGTGAGCGACTCGATTTTTCTCGGTGGGAATCCGCCGTTCCAACCGAACGCCAGCATCAGCAACGGCTTGGCAGATAACCCCGGAGCTGGCGGCGGAGCCAACGTTCCGCTGGTGGTCACAACGCAGAGCAAAGCCTTTAAGCCCCCTGAATCGTGGGCCTGGAACGTTACTTATGAGCGTGAACTGTTCTGGAAGTCTCTCGTAAGTGTGGGATATGTAGCGCGTCGCGGCGTGCATCTGCAGCGCGAGGCCGACATCAACCAGCCGACGACAGCAGTCGTGGCGGCAAACCCATGCCTTCTGCCAGGGGCGGCAAACCCCTGTAAACGCGACGCTTTCCGCCCATATCAGGGCTTCGGTTCTATTCGGCAAACGGACAATGTGGCCAACTCGATGTACAACGCGCTCCAGGTGGCCTGGAACCGCCGGTACTCGGGCGGGCTGCAGTTCGGCGTGTCCTACACGCTTTCCAAAAGCACGGACAATGGCTCGAACCAGCGTGACGTTGTCCCCGATACATATGACATAAGCATGCTATGGGGCCCGTCGGAATTCGACGCCCGTCACATCTTGGTGTTCAACTACCTCTACGACCTGCCATTCTTCAAGAACCACTCGACGCTGGGCGGTAAGCTGCTGGGCGGATGGCAAATCAGTGGCGTAACACAGTTCCAGACCGGCTTACCCTGCAGCGTGGCGGGCCCCACGGACTACACCGGAGTGGGTCTGGACTCCAACTTCGGTTGCGGTCAGAACGGCCAGTACTGGGTCGTCAGCGGCACTCCAAAAATCATCGGGACTTTCGGTGCTAACGGCCAGTGGTTCGATACCTCGGTCTTTACCATACCGGCTACCGGAACGTTTAACACGCAGCGCGTGCGCAACCTGATCTACCAGCCTGGATTCCAGAACTGGAACCTCGGATTGTTCAAGTCCTTTCCGATTACCGAGAAAACAGGGCTGCAGTTCCGCGCCGAGGCGTACAACTTCATCAACCACCCGAATTGGTGTGGTGGCAGCGGTTGCAGCGGGACAACCAATATTGGCCTCAACCCCACCAGCCTCTCCACGTTCGGAAAAGTACTCACCAAGGGAGGCGGTGTTGGCGGCGGCGAGCGGAACCTGCAGCTCTCGCTGCGCGCCTATTTCTAGTCGTTGCGAAATAGCGTCGTCAAAAATGTAACCAGAGTCTTTACCCTGCGCACGGCACTAGGTTGTGCCTTGCGCAGGAACCTCGGCGGCGTTCAATGCTGATTTCAGATCGCTGCCGCAGTAAGGGCAGAACTTGTCGGATTCCGCGGTTTCGCGCTTGCACTGCGGACACGAAGGATGCAAGTTGCACTTGCAGTTGGGACAAAAGTTGAACCGCGCGCCCACGGTGTTTCCGCATTGCGGGCAAGGATACGGCAACGGCTCGCGCATCAAAAAATAAATCACGAAGCCGATGAAGCCCCACGCGGGCAGAAGAATAAGCACCAGAATTGTCCACAAGGCAGCGCTCATTCCGCGGCGTGACGCATCGCGGTTGACGTACGCGATCATGAAAATCATCACCGCCATGCAAAGGCTGGCTGCGGTGACGATTCCTGCCAAAGCCAACGATGCCAGCGCCGGGTTATCCCGCAGTTCCGGCGGAAAAATCTGGTCCCCGCGCTGAGGCGCGCTCATGTTCACCAGAAAAGCGATTGCTTGCGCGGCGAGGAAGAGCACAATCACCAGAATAATCAGCCATCGGGGAATAATTCCAAATTCTTGCCAGAAGCGCAGGTTTTCTTTCCGCCGCCGAAGGCGAATCAGACGCTTTCTCTCGTTGAAGGAATCGGTCACGCGTTGTTGGTAGTCAGACATTCTTTTCTCTCTCCACGTCTCCCAGTCAGCTTCCCTGATTGATCCAATCGGCCTGCTCGCCCCTGCGCGAACTTTCCATCAACAGCACCGCCACGGCAAACAGCGCCGGAATCGACCACCACAGACCAAATCCAACTTCCCAGACCAGCTTGGGAACTCCGGTGCGCTGGCCGAGCCATTGAAACAAGCTCCACACGTACGGCGCGCTCGCAACGCCAAAAATCCACGACATGCCGCAAGCCAGCCACAGCGCGCGGCGCTTGGGTTCGCGCTCGCGCAATTCTTGTGCGCGCAGGCGTACGCGGAATTGCGTGCGGCTGGCAAGACCGGCCGGAAGGGAAATTGGCGCGGTCCGCAACAACCGCAAAGCGCGATCGGTCCGGCGCGCATGCTCGGCGCAGAAATCACATTCTTCGAGATGCGCGCGGAGCCAGTTGCGGTCGGTTTCCGGCATTCCTTCCACGCGCGCTTGCGCGATCAATTGCAGGGCGCGTTGGTGCGAATCTGCCTTCATTTGCAGCTCTCCTCAAAATGGGGCGCAGCATGCTGCGCCCCTACAAGGACATCCACATGATCGATGCTACCGTGCGTTTTATGGTTCATGCGGCGCCTCCCTGGAGCGCTCCGCGAAGGGCTTCGAGGCCGCGATATAGCCGCGACTTCACGGTCGAGAGGGGAATGCTGAGCACGCCGGCCATCTCGTCGATTTGCAATTCTTCCTGGAAGCGCAGGACCAACACTTCGCGATAAATGGCGGGAATTCTCTGCAGGGATGCTTGAACGCTTTCTTCGGTCTCTTGGCTAAGAACCTGGCGCAGCGGCGAAGGATCATTTTCGTCCGCGAGTTGGAGCGGATACTCCTGTTCGGGATCCATCAGCGTGTCCAGACTTTGCGCTTTCTTGGAGCGTTGCCAGTCGATCACCAGGTTTCGCGCAATCGCGAAGAGCCAGGCTTCAAATTTTGATTTGCCATTGTACTGATGGCCGCGCTCGAGAACGCGAATCCAGGTCTCTTGGAAAAAATCTTCGGCGCGCTCCCTGTTTCCCGTGATGTAGACGAGGTAGCGGAACAGCCGGTATTGATACTGCTCGATCAGGCGGTCGAGAAGATCGGGGTCGCGACGCTGCAGGCCGCGCGCGATGGTCTTTGCTTCATCGCCCATCAGTGTCGAGAAGAATAGCGTTTGCCCCGGCAAGGCCGAGGTCGCGAAAAAGCTGGACGGCTGCGGCGTCAAGCATGAGGTCGTGGCGCTCATTCTAATGGGTATACGAGGAAGTATGAAAAAAGACTCAGCAGGTGACAGAGAGGCTAGATGCCCCCCCCACCCCCCCTATGATTTTGTATGAATATCAAAACAAAAGAGTTACAGAAAAAGCATTTCGTAAGTCGTTGATTCTAAAGGACGCGATTTTGGTTGTTTTGGGTTGGCAACGGGCCGAATTGCCGGTCTGAAAAGAAAAAGCGGGAGCAAGCTCCCGCACTCCAAATGCAGTTTTCTACGGAAGAAAGTGTACCACAAATTACTGGAAAGTCAAAAGAAAACCTTGGGAATGTCAAACCTCTTTTGAAATGTCCCCTAAGCCAGAGTCGAGAAAGTGTAACCTTGGGGGCTGGAAAGGCCAGGAGCACCATGTATTGTCCCCAGTGTAAAGCGGAGTATCGACAAGGGTTTACCCGCTGTTCGGACTGTGACGTGGATTTGGTGCATGAGCCTCCCGCATCTGCGAGCGGTCCAGTGGAGGCAAGTGGGCAAGATGAAAATCCGGAGGATCCTTTTTGTTCCTTTTGGCGCGGCGACGACCCACGCATTCATGCCGAACTTTGCGAACTGTTGAACGAGGAAGGGATACCTCACAGGACTGTCCGGCGGGAAGACCACCTTTTCAACCTGAATACCAAGAGTGCCTTTGAGATTGGGATTCCGTTTTCGCAATTTGAGAAGGCGGAAGCTGCGATTAAAGCTGCGTATGGGACAGAAGAGGAGCAGCAGGAGGCCGCGCTCCTTCTGCCTTATGGAGAGGGGTACGCGCCGGGGGTTCGCAGCGTTTTTCCGTGGCGACCTTCGGTAAAGGGTTTTGTTCGAGCCGCAATTGATGGGGAAGAGGAACCCGAGAATGAAATGACGCCGGCTTCTGAAGAACCCGATATAGACGAGCAAGCGGAAAACATCCCGAAGGGTTGGGATCCCACGAACTGGAATCCCGAAGAGGCCACGGTGCAAGTGTGGCTAGGGGAACAGTCTTATCCCGGAGAGATGATCGAGATGGCGCTGCGGGAAAACCAGATTCACGCACGCTTCGAAAAGAAAACTGGAAGAAACACCATTTGCGTTTTATCAGAGGATGAAACGCGCGCCCGAAGAATTGTGAAGGAAATCATGGAAGGAGCGCCGCCGGAGTAGATCTTGCTATGGCTCAATCGAAAGAGGCGGCGGTGGGGTTTCGCGTGCACTCGGGTTGGAGCGCGGTTGTTGCGGTGTCGCTTGAAAAGGGTGCGCCGGTTGTGCTGGCGCGGCAGCGTGTCCACCTGGTTGAAACTTTCACATATGAATTCCGGCAGCCGTATCACACGGCAGAAAAGATGCTGGCGGGACAGGCGCGTGAATTCATTTCGCGGATGATGGCCGAGGCGAGGCGATTGTCCTACCGCGCAATCCGCGAGCTTGAATCGAGAACGCAAGAACAGGGCGTGAAACTCACGCGGTGCGGGCTGCTGCTTGCTTCCGGCAGAGCGCTTCCTGAGTTGGACAAGATTCTTGCTTCGCATGCACTGATACACACTGCAGATGGGGAGCTATTCCGCGAGGGGATTCTCCACGCGATCGCCCGCTGTGGCCTGGAAGATTTCCGAGTCAAAGAAAAAGAACTCCTGGACCGCGCTGGGCGAACGCTGCGTATCAAGCCAAATGCGCTAATGCGACGCGTTACCGACCTTGGGCGGTCGGTTGGCTCCCCGTGGTCGCAGGATGAAAAATTTGCGATGTTGGTCGCATGGCTGGCCCTGGCCGCTCCCTCGAATAATAATTCCAAGAAGCGCGAGAAGGCTGCGGCATCTTGACGTTCCTGCTTGTCCTGTGATTCTGTTGCCGCTGACGTTTTCTCTGGAGGTTTCTTGAACTTTGCTGATATGAAGACGGTGGCGGTGCTGGGTGCGGGGACGATGGGGAATGGCATCGCGCATGTGTTTGCACGGTCGGGATTCAAGGTGATTCTGCGAGACGTGGAGCAGAGATTTCTTGAGTGCGGGATGGAAACGATCGGGAAGAATCTCGACCGGGAAATCAAGAAGGGGAAGATTGCGGAGGCGGAGAAGGGAACAGTGCTCGGGCGGTTGCGGCCGGTGACGGATATGGGCGCGATTGCAGTGGCGGATTTTGTGGTCGAAGCGGTGCCGGAAAAAATCGAGATCAAACGGACGGTGCTTGGCGAAGCGGACGGAATTTTGCGGCCGGAGGTGATTATTGCGAGCAATACATCGTCGATTTCCATGACGGCACTGGCGGCGTTGACGAAACGGCCGGACCGGTTTGTGGGGATGCACTTCATGAATCCGGTGCCCGTAATGGCGCTGGTGGAAGTGATTCGCGCGCTGCAAACGAGCGACGCCACGTTTGAAACGACGATGAAGCTGGCGGAGAAATTGGAGAAGAAGCCGGTGGCGGTGAATGATGCGCCGGGCTTTGTTTCGAACCGCGTGCTGATGCCGCTGATTAATGAAGCGGCTTACTGCGTTATGGAAGGTGTCGCCACGGCAGAAGCTGTAGACGCGGTGATGAAGCTGGGGATGAATCATCCCATGGGGCCGCTGGAGCTTGCGGATTTTATTGGCCTGGATGTTTGCGTGGACATCATGCACGTATTGCAAGAAGGCTTGGGGGACCCGAAATATCGCGCGTGCCCGTTGCTGAAGAAATATGTGGCGGCAGGTTGGCTGGGGCGGAAATCGGGGCGCGGGTTTTACGGCTACTCTTAGGATCAATAATTTTCGCCTTGAGCATAGGAGACTTGGAGTTCATCTTGAGATTCATACCAGTGATTGTGATTCTTGGCTTGGTGGGAGCCTTTGTTATCTTTAAGGTTCTTACTCGGAATAAGCGGTATAAGCGTACAAGCACGGAAGTTGCGGATCTTCTAGAGGCTTTCTTGTTGCCAACTGGTGATCCTTGGGCCTTTGACACTCTTACCTCCTTTCCACTTGAGGATGAAGAACTCGAGAAGATTCGCATTCGGTGTGCGAACCTCGACTCTGAGTTCCCGCCGGAAATAAAAGGACACTTCTGCGGTGAAAAGGGACTTGAAGTGATTCGGGGCTATATTAGCCAGTTGCGAGCGGCGGCGAAGACAGGCGGGTCGAAATAGGCGAACATAAGGCGAATAAATAATGTTTGCTTTTTGTTCGCCATAGTGATAGTTTGGCCTCGCTGTTTTCAACAGGTGCACCATGCACGGTTTTTCAAGCAGTGTTCTAAGCTGTCTGGAACGTGAGAGACTCGAAGAGGATCTCTCCGAGGCGCGCATCCGGGGCCGGAACCTTTCCCGGCTGCGGCAACTGACCCAGCGGGAACGGATGGCACTGGATGAACGCGAGCAGACGGCTCAGGCGCAGCTGAGAGACCATGATGCGGAGCACGGTTGTCAACGGTGATGCGACATTAGGCAGTACGGGGTCGGCACCATTTGCGGTTGAGATCCTGAAGCCATCCTTGTCGGATGGCTTCAGGATGACAAGGCCGAGTGTGGTGCAACAATAAAAAAGGATGGCGCGAAGATGAATCGAGTGGTAAACTCCATACTTCGTTACGTCCCTGGACAAGGGCGATGCGCGTTCCCGGCGCGGAACCCCGGCCATCGGCCCCGCAGGCCAAGTTTTCCAATTTCCTCCACCGAGGTGTGAAATGGCAGACGACAGAGAAAGATTGCTGGCAGCGGCGATATCGCAAATTGAAAAGGACCATGGCAAGGGCGCAATCATGCGCCTGGGCAGCCGGGATATTCTGGTACCCGTTAGTGTGATCCCCAGCGGATGCCTCTCGATTGACGCGGCGCTGGGGGTCGGCGGCTTTCCACGCGGGCGCGTGATTGAGATTTACGGGCCGGAATCGGGCGGCAAGACCACGATGACACTGCACGTCATCGCCGAGGCGCAGAAACTCGGCGGGCAGGCGGCGTTCATTGACGCGGAGCATGCGCTCGATCCCGTCTATGCGCGGAAATTAGGCGTGGACGTGGACAACCTGCTGGTGTCGCAGCCGGATAACGGCGAGCAGGCGTTGGAAATCGCGGAAACGCTGATTCGTTCCGGCGGCGTGGACATCGTCGTGGTGGACTCGGTCGCGGCGCTGGTTCCCAAGGCTGAACTCGAAGGCGACATGGGCGATCCGCAGATGGGACTGCAAGCGCGCTTGATGTCGCAGGCGCTGCGGAAGCTGACCGGCATTGTTTCGAAGTCGCGGACTTGCTTGATTTTCATCAACCAGATCCGCGAAAAAATTGGCGTGATGTTCGGCAACCCAGAAACGACCACGGGCGGTCGCGCGCTGAAGTTCTACGCGTCGATGCGTGTGGATATCCGGCGCATTCAGGCGATCAAAGAAGGCGATAAGGTAGTTGGTTCGCGGACGCGCGCGAAGGTGGTGAAGAACAAGGTAGCAGCGCCGTTCCGCGAAGCCGAATTCGACATCGTCTACGGCGAAGGGATTTCGCGCGAAGGCGACTTGATCGATCTGGGCGTGGATAAGGGTGTGCTGGAAAAGAGCGGCACGTGGATCAGCTTTGGCGGCGAGCGCATGGGCCAAGGCCGCGAAAACGCGCGCGTCTTCCTGAAGGAAAACAAGGACATTCGCGACAAGCTGGAAAATGTGCTGAGGAAAAAGCTCGAAATCCCGGTACCGGGCAATTCAAACGCCGCTACAACTGGGGCGAATGGACACGCTGCTCCTGCGCAGCCAGAGAAGCCACCGATGAAGACCTCGACGGCGACTGCGGGTGCAGATGCGTCCAAAGCGCGCCCAACCCGCTAAACACAACCGTATGACGGTTCGAGCCGGCCCTTCTGCCAACAGGCGGATGGGCCGCGTCTTTCTCAAGCGACAGCCACGGCTGGAATTCCACGCGCAGGCTGCCGCCTTGACCGGACTAAGGTTCAGGCTCCTGTCCTGATGGTCAGCTATTCAAAATAAAGCACATAGCTCGTACTAGCGCTAGAAGACTATTGTCGAGCCAGAGGCAAAACTCTAAAATATGTCTCATTCTGAGAGAAAGTGTTTCTCTCGGAGACTGAGACTTGTGGCCGCGCCGAAGCTAAGTCGCATCAAATCAATGGTGCTCTTGAGTGGCGGGCGGGATGCAATTGTCTCGGCAGCCTGTCCGACGGCAGTAGCGAGCCGGTAGCAGCGACCAACACTTTTCGTGAATGTTTGTTGACCCTGCAGACTGCGTAAGGTAAAACACTGACCCCGGTGGCTTTTTAACGTGGGGCAGAACGGGGCGAGTTGACCGGGTCGCGGTCATCCAGAAGAGGCGGGAACGGTGAAGCAGTTCGGAAAAGCAAGTATCGCGATATTAATGGCGGCAGTCACTGCCATGCCGCTGCCGGCAGCGTCCGGAGCTGCGCGTACGCCCGTGAGGCGCGCTCGCAAATCCGTCGCGCGGTATCGCGGAGTCCCTACGTTTGCGGATTCCACCAAGGCGGACGATGGCGCATACGATGATCCAATCGTTCGCGAAGCCGCGGTTTCCGCGCTTGGCCGTTATAACGGTGCGGTTGTTGCGGTTGATCCGAACACCGGCCGCATCCTCACGGTCGTGAACCAAAAGATTGCTTTCGGAGACGGCTACATTCCTTGCTCTACGATTAAGCCGACCATCGCGCTGGCTGCCCTGGAAGAAAATGTCATCACCCGTGACACGATGCTTAAGGTGGGACGCCGCAAGTACATGAATTTGACGGAAGCGATGGCGCACTCGAACAACGTGTTTTTCGAGCAGCTCGGATCGCGGATGGGATTTGAGACGGTTTCCAAGTATGGCCGCTTGCTCGGGCTGGGAGAACTCGCCGGTTACAACCTGCCTGATGAGCATCCGGGTTCTTTTCCGACCACGCCACCTGCGTACGGCGGAGTCGCGCGAATGTCCAGCTTTGGCGAAGGGATTCAGGTTACCCCGCTGCAACTTGCCGCGCTCTCTGCCGCCTTTGCGAATGGCGGGACACTTTATTATTTGCAGTATCCACACAGCCCGGAAGAGGTTGAGAATTTCACCCCGCGAGTGAAGAGGGAATTGAACATTGGCCCGATATTGCCAGAAATCCGCGAAGGCCTGCTCGCCGCGGTGCTTTATGGGACCGGCAAATCCAGTTTCGACCGGGGCGGAGACGAGATGCCGCTCGGCAAGACGGGCACTTGCGACGACCACACGAATCCTTCGAAAATCGGCTGGTTCCTTACGTACGCCGATGACGCGCACCCGAAAATCGCGCTCGCGGTTCTGTTGCGTGGAAACACGCGCCGAGTAAAGGGTCCTACGGCCGCCGTTGTGGCAGGGCGCATCTACCGCAGACTCCGCGAACAGAATTACTTTGCGGACTCCGCGCACGCCGTAGCCATCAATACCGGTAATTAACCCGGTATTTGGATCGCCTGCTCCTCAAACGCTGCAATCTCAAATTTATCATTCGTCCCATCAGAAAATTCATCCAATGTGAAGGATTTAGGATTTAAGGAGGCCAAGTAGATCGAGTTTTTGCCGGAGGCTATCCATCGTGCATGGTTTCTGGATGTATTCGTTGGCTCCAGCATCCATCGCCGTGCCAACAAAGTCGGATTCCGAGTTTGTAGTCACCATGATCAGGGGAAGCGGGTCGTAGTCGTGCAACTCGCGAACTGCACGGATGAAATCGATGCCGCTCATCACCGGCATGTTCCAATCGACCAGCACAAGATCGGGAGGGGACATCTTCTTCAAGCGCTCCAAGGCCTCGCGGCCGTCGGCAGCCTCAACGACCTGAATGTCCATCTTGTGAAGATATTCGCAGAGGATCCTGCGAATAGTCTTGGAATCTTCAACGACGAGAGCGCGCATGCTGTCTCTTTTCTGCGCAAAATGCATTGTCCGGCGAGCAATCTCCGCATCTCCCTGGGGAATGAAGAAGTGCCCCTAGGCGCGGCCCCTGCGACGCGCAGTGCTAATAAGGCTTCCGGAGCTGAGTGAGTGTGCTCATCAGAGCCGTATAGTCTTTGCTTCCTTCCTGACCGGTCGCCGCGATTTCCGTCAAGATTTCACGGACCGCATCCACCAGGGACAGGAGCGCGCTGATGATTTCCTGGTTGGTTACCAAGGTGCCGTCGCGCAGGGGAACCAGCAAGCTTTCGCCGGTGTGTGTCAGCGCGCAGAGTTTCGTGAAGCCTAGGAAACTCGTAGCTCCCTTTATCGTGTGCATGGCCCGGAAAACTTCAGCCAGCAATTCCCGCGAGCCTGGATTTTTTTCCAACTGAATCAGGTGGCGCTCGACTTGGTCCGCCTTTTCATTGCCTTCTTCAATAAATTCCGTGACGATGGCGCTCATATCCCCCATAACGCGATCCTTTCTCTAACACTGGCCTTGACTTTCCTGATGCGGTCCTGGTTCATCTGAAACTCAGGGCACGGGAGCCGGCTGCGCTCGCAGCGACCTCGCGAGTAGAGACCTCACACGAGCCGCAAGGCGGCGAGGCTCGACGGGCTTCAGGATGTAGTCATCGACTCCAGCCTCAAGCGCGAGCGCTTCTTTTTCGACGCTGTCTTCTGAAGTCAACATCAAGACCGCGATACCGCGCGTTGCCGCCGCAGAGCGAAGTGCTTTGACCATGGACATGCCGTCCATGCCCGGCATGTTGTAATCCGTTACAATGACGCGCGGTTGATCTCGTCTGGCGGATTCCAGGCCGGAGATTCCATCCTTGGCCAGCATGACCTCGAAGCCCTCCAGCTCCAGAAAATACTTCACCACTGAGGCAATGGTGGTGCTGTCCTCGACAACGAGCACCCGTTCTTTGGTTTGCGCTTCGCCGGGGTTGCCCACTTGACTCCTCGGTAGACTAGGCGCTTCATCCAAGTCGGACGCTTCCCGCTGTTTGGCTTCTTCTTGGTGCGCTGCGGAGTCGTCACGACGAGCGGGAGAGGAACCTCTCGTTTCTGGTTTGGTGGCTTCCTCTTTGTGGGCGGCTGCTTCATCCGAGGCCACGACCCGAACGACGTCTTCTAAAGTGGTGAGGCCTTGGGCAGCCTTGAGAATTCCATCTTCAAGAAGCGTGCGCATCCCTGCGATTCGCGCGGCTTTGCGTACCGCGTGTTCCGACGCACGGCGGGTAATCAACTCCCGCACTTCATCGTTTACGACTAGAAGTTCATGAATGGCAATGCGGCCTTTGCTCCCTGACTGCCCGCATTCCTCACAGCCACGACCCGCAAGCCACCTGGCATTGGCCGGCAAGCGGGAAGCTCCTCCCGCTTTTTCAATCGAGTCCGCGCAGGGAGGCTGAGGAACACAGCAGGAAGGACAAGGCCTGCGCACCAACCGCTGGGCAAGAATGCCGATCACTGCCGATGAAATCAGAAAGGGCTCAATTCCCAGGTCCAGCAAGCGGGTGATCGTTCCAGGGGCGTCGTTGGTATGCAGGGTGCTCAGCAACAGGTGGCCGGTCTGGGCCGCTTCAAGCGCAATGCCAGCGGTTTCCCGATCGCGGATCTCTCCAACCAGAATGATGTTGGGATCTTGCCGCAGAATGGATCGCAGTCCAGCCGCGAAGGTGACGTCCGCCTTAGTATTGATCTGGACTTGGTTTACGCCTTCCAGTTGATACTCAATGGGATCTTCGACGGTGATGATGTTCTTGGCCGGAGACTTGATCCAATTCAGGGCTGTGTAGAGCGTCGAGGTTTTCCCGCTTCCCGTTGGCCCGGTAACCAGGACCATTCCTTGCGACCGCGCCAACATCAATTGAAACGCGTGTTTATTTTCGGCGGTTAGCCCCAATTGCTCCATCGTTACCTGCGCGCGCTTATTGTCTAGAAGACGGATCACTACTTTTTCGCCGAATTGTGTCGGGAGCGTTGAGACGCGAAGGTCAATTCGCTTGCCCTCGTATTTAAGACGGCTCCTACCGTCCTGCGGGCGCCGCCGGTCTGCGATGTCCATTCCCGAAATAATTTTCATCCGGGAAATGGTGGCATCCATTTGGTTTTTTGGAACCTTGATGATCTCGCGGAGGAGTCCGTCCACGCGATAGCGGACTTGCAGGAAATTCTCCTTCGGCTCCATATGGATGTCGCTGGCGCCGTTCTTTGCCGCCCCGCTGAGGATCAGATTCACCAGACGAACGACCGGTGGCATCTTGGTGTCTTTTGCTAATTTTGCTGGGTCGATAACCTCGATCTCTGCATCTCCAACAGTTTCCACTTCGCCTTGGGCATCAGCGCCGCCCAGGGTGTCCAGAGGTGTGGGAACTTCTTCAGGATAAATCTGCTGGATCAAGGCCCGGATCTGACTATGGCTGGCAACGACGGCCAGCACCCGTTTGCCGCTGCGAAATTCCGCATCCTGGATCGTCGAATAGTCCATGGGGTCAGCAAGCGCCAACCTGAGGATCTTCCCTTGGAGTCGCAGAGGCGCAACCGTTCGCTTGCGACAAAAATCGGCCGGGAGCAGCGCTGCCACTTCGGCCTCGACGTCAGGCAATTCCGGACCAAGCGCCTCCAAACGCATACTCGTGGCGATCGCGGTAATCACTCCCTGCTCATCTGCCAATCCCAATGTTGCCAGAGTCGTGCTCAAAGGGAGCCCGCTTTTCTCCTGAGCCTTTCGAGCGCGAGCGAGTCCGGCGGCATCGACCACTCCCGAACGGACGAGTAGATCACCGATTCCTGTTTCCTTCATTTGTATGCCATCTCAATCGCTCTTAGGGAAACAGAGACCCTATGGTCGAGGGGAGGCCCTCCTGACCGAACAAAACTAAATGCATGCCATCAACCAACCGACAATCCGGTGACAGCGCGTAACCTGTGGAAAACCAACAAGGTACGCCAAGGAAGGATGCCACCCAGTGGGCGGGACTTCCCGGTTCGGAACACAAGGGCCACTCTGGAACATCCCCCTGAGGACGAGAATTGCAAGTGGGCTTCGCCTTTGCAGATGAGTTGATAGGTGTGAGATGTTCAGTAAATAATAGGTAGTTTTGAGAAGTCCGAGGCGGTTTCGTCCGTTACCCGGAGGACGACGAGGGTGCGATCATCGTGGGGAGCGATATCAGCGCCACTGTGATTGTCAGTTTCAGCGAGGATTCGATCGGCAATCGCGCGAGCAGAATCCTCTGGAGAAATTCCGGATAGAAGCGCGGACAGGCGCTGCAAACCGAACTCTTCTTCCGCGGCGTTTTCTGATTCGAGAATGCCGTCGGAAGCAAAAATAATCACGTCACCAGGCCGCAGATCAAGGGAGGACTCATCGTATTGCGTATCGGGAAGCAGACCAAGCGGCACGCCTTCCAGTCGAATCGAAATCGCCTGTCCATCGCGGACGAGGAGCGGATAGGGGCCACCGGCGTTGGATAGCGTAAGCCGCCGAGTGGACGCGTCGTATACGGCGAACACCATGGCAATAAACCGCGAATCTAGCCGCGCGCCGTGCAGCCTTTGGTTCAGAAGGGCTAGCATGCAAGCCGGCTCACAAGAGCGTTCGACGATGATTTCGCGAACGGTGCCGATGGCAAGGGAGCCGTACAGCGCCGCAGCCGTGCCTTTGCCGGAGACATCGCCCAGAGCCAGCGCCAAGCGGCCTTCGCCGTAGGGAAGAAAATCATAGAAGTCTCCGCCCAACTCCCGCGCGGGAACATACCCGGCCGCCAAATCGAGACCTGGCACTTCACGCGCGCCCGTAGGAAGAAGTTGCCGCTGGATTTCCCTCGCGGTGTCCAGTTCGCTGCGGAGCCGGCGTTCGCTTTCGCGGGCCTCCTGATAGAGCCGGGCGTTTTCGAGGGCCACGGCGACATATGAGCCAAGTGTCGAAAGCATCCGTTCGTGCTGCATGGTGAAGGCGTGAGGCTCGCAGCTTTCGAGATCGAGGACTCCGATGAGACGGTCGCGCAACAAAAGCGGCACGACAAGCTCCGAGCGAGCGACGACACCGCCATCACAGTGGAGGTAACGCGGATCTTCCGTAACGTCATTGACCCGTAGAACGCGGCGCTCGCCTGCAGCCGATCCGGTGAGCCCTTTGTGCAGCGGGACGCGCGTGCGTGCGGCAATGGAATCGCCGCAGCACATGGCAAAAACGCTTTCCAGATGCTGAGACTGCTCGTTCCAGAGCATAACGCTGAAAACGTCATACTTCACGATCTTCTTGATGCGCTCGGCGACGCGGCGAAGAAGTTCTTCGCGGTCGAGGATGGAGGTTACTTCGCGGCTGACGTCGTAGAGCAGAGCGAGCGTATTGGCCTGATCCGGATGAGAAAGGAACAGGCTCTGAGGGACGGCGTCTGCATCACCCAACAGCGCAAAGGAGCCGGTTTTTGAAAAGTCTTCCATGGAGCGTTCGAAGGCTAGCCTCCATTTGATGTAGCAAATCCGCGGAGGTTTCACAATTGAATTCTTAGGGATGGGCTGGAAAGGTCAAGGAATGGCATGACCACAATGGCCACGGCGCTTTCGGATGTATCAGGGAAAAAGGCTGCCTTCGCAGCGAACCAACGGCTACTTCACTTCCCAGGTGTCGCCGGCGCGCAGAAGCTTGCCGAGGTCGCCGGGGCCACGCTTGGCAATAATGTCTTTGACTTGCTGATTCATCAGGTCTTCATAGCGCGGCACGTCGCCCCACGCACGAAAAACACCGATGGGCGTTGGGAAATCCGGGCGCTGCTCCATGTGAGAGAGTTGAAAGGCGTACGCCGGCCGCGGATCGTGCTCGTCGTGAACGATCAGGTCCGACTCCGCGATGCCGTTGCCGAGTTGAACGACTTCGATGTCGCCATCCGGTTTCCGGCGAATGCCTTTATCGCGGTTTTTTCCGAAAATCATCGGCTTGCCATGTTCGAGCTGGAGGATGTGCTCGCTCCGGGCGTCCCGGTCGGTTAGTGAGAACCAGGCGCCGTCGTTGAAAATGTTGCAGTTTTGCAGAATTTCCACGAACGCGGAGCCCTTGTGCGCCGCGGCATGCTTCAGCGTATCTTTCAGGTGCCCCTGGAAAACGTCAACAGAGCGGGCCACGAATGTGGCTTCGGACCCTATGGCCAAGGAAACGGGATTGAACGGGCGGTCCAACGATCCGAAGGGCGTCGACTTCGCTTTCTTGTTGAGTTCCGAAGTCGGCGAGTATTGCCCTTTCGTTAGCCCGTAGATTTTATTGTTGAACAGCAACACCTTAATGCCGACATTCCGGCGCAGCATGTGGATGGTGTGATTGCCGCCAATCGAGAGCGCGTCTCCATCCCCTGTGGCTACCCAGACTTCCAAGTCGGGACGAATAGCCTTGAGACCGGTGGCCACTGCGGGCGCGCGGCCATGAATCGTGTGGAAGCCAAAAGTGTTCATGTAATACGGGAAACGGCTGGAGCAGCCGATGCCGGAAACGACCACGAAGTTCTCGCGCTTGATGCCCAGCTCCGGAAAAACGGATTGCACGGCTGAGAGAATCGCATAGTCTCCGCAGCCCGGGCACCAGCGCACTTCCTGGTCGGTTTGAAAGTCTTTTTTCGTGAGGGGCGGTGGCAGAGTCGCTGTTCCCATGGTCGATTCTCCTAGAATCCCAGCATCTCTTCGATTTTTTGTTCCAGCTCGGCCTGCTTAAACGGGCGGCCCTGAATCTTGTTGAGGCCTGCGGCATCCACGAGATACTTCGCGCGCAGCACCCACAGGAGCTGGCCCATGTTCAATTCCGGCACCAGCACTCTCTTGTAGCGCTTCAGAATGTCGCCCAAATTTGACGGGAGCGGATTGAGGTGCCGCAGATGGAGATGACCGATCCTGCGTCCCTTAGCTCGTTGCGCCTTCAAGGCCGCGGTAATCGAGCCGCAAGTCGAGCCCCAGGCGACGATTAGCAAATCACCTTCCAGGTCGCCCGCGGGAAGCACATTGGGAATGTCCTGCGCCACCGCCGCGACCTTGGCTGCTCGGATGCGCACCATGTTTTCGTGGTTCAGCGGCTCGTAGTTGATGTTTCCTGTCGGATCCTGTTTCTCAAGTCCGCCGATGCGATGTTCGAGGCCGGGAGTTCCCGGCACCGCCCATGGGCGAGCCAGAGTCTGCGGGTCGCGCTTGTAAGGCAGGAAGCTGGCCGGGTCGGTCGCAAATCTTACCGGGAAATCCGGGATGTCTTTCAGCTCCGGTATTCGCCACGGTTCCGCGCCGTTTGCCAGGTAGCCGTCCGAGAGAATGATTACCGGCACCATGTACTTGACGGCGACGCGGCAGGCTTCGATGGCTACCCAGAAGCAATCCGCAGGCGTCGCCGCCGCGAGAACCGGAATCGGAGCTTCGGAGTTGCGGCCGAAGAGCGCCTGCAGCAGGTCGGCTTGTTCGGTCTTGGTGGGAAGGCCGGTTGATGGTCCGCCGCGCTGGATGTCGCATATAACAAGCGGGATCTCCACGGCAACGGCCAAGCCCAGCGCTTCCGTTTTCAAGGCCATTCCAGGGCCAGACGTCGTGGTGATGGCCAGAGCCCCGGCATACGCTGCGCCGATCGCTGACGTGATGGCAGCAATTTCGTCTTCCGCCTGAAAAGTCATGACGCCAAAGTCTTTGTACTGCGAGAGTTCGTGCAGAATGTCCGAAGCTGGCGTAATGGGGTAACTGCCTTGAAAAAGCCTCAGCCCGGATTTCTGCGCCGCCGTAACAAATCCCAGTGCGAGCGCCTGATTGCCGCTCATGCTCCGGTAGAGTCCCGGCGTAAGCTGCGCCGGCGGAATCTCATAGCTGATCTGAAATGCTTCCGTGGCCTCGCAGTACGAATAGCCGCCCTTCAGCGCGAGCTTGTTGGCTTCCACCAGCAGCGGCTTGTTCTTGAACTTCTCTTCAATCCACCGGACCGTCGGATCCATCGAGCGGTTGTAGAGCCAATAGCACATGCCCAGCGCGAAGAAGTTCTTGCAGCGGTCCATGGACTTGGCGTCGAGGCCCAGATGCTCCAGCGAACGCCGCGTCAGCCGTTCGAGTTCGACCGAAAACAGCCGGAACTTGTCGAGCGAATGATCTTCCAGCGGGTTCGAAGCCATCTGCGCTTTACGCAGGTCGCCCTCTTTGAAGCTGTCGCTGTTGACGATCAGGATCCCGTTGGCCTTGAGGTCGGCAATGTTCACCTTTAGCGCGGCCGGATTCATGGCGATCAGCACGTCGATGGCGTCACCGGGCGTGTAAACCTCATTCGAGGAAAAGTGCAACTGAAAACCGCTGACTCCGGGAATCGTCCCCGCAGGGGCGCGAATTTCGGCCGGGTAATCCGGAAAGGTAGCAATATCATTGCCGTAAAGCGCGGCGGTATTCGTGAACTGGCTGCCGGTGATCTGCATGCCGTCACCGGAATCTCCCGCGAAGCGGATGACCGCCTGATCCAGAACTTCGCGCTTGTTTTTTACTGGTGGAACTTCTGCAAGCGTAGACATTCTTGTCCGAACCTCCGCACTTCGATGAACTCCCTTGTCCCCGGGAGTGTGGCTCATTCACAAGGATGAGGCGGTGCGGTGAAGGACGGTTCTAAGGCAGCCCGCCAGGAGCCGACACCCAAAGGATATCACACCGGCCTGCGTGCGGCAGGGAGAGTGCCCGCCGCAACGGGATGTGCCTTATCCAGAAAGAGTTGCCCGTATACCAGGCGGCTTCATTTAGCGGCCAGAATACTTTCGATGTTAAGGGAAGAAACTTCTTAGGAGAGCAAATGAGTTTGAACGCCGACAATACGTCACTGGCGGTAATCACAAGAGATAAGTGACTCCGTATGCTATTAGACCTTTGCCGGCGCCCTTGCGCGAACTAACGATCCTGGCGGGCGCGTAGATATTCGGGGCCTTAGAAGTGTATGGCACCGCTATTTCCACGTGCGATCCTTCGGGATAGTTGCTGGCGCTGTAGAAGCTGAGACCCCCGCGCGCCAAGTCTCTAACGAGCACAACTTCGTTTCCAAGAACGGGATGCCGAACGCACCCAACCGCCTCTACCTGAACGCGATCGTGGGCCCGCTGATTCTGTGTTCCCGGGGCCAAGAGGTGACCGGGCGCCGGGTGAAGGCTATCCTGCTCATCCGGGATCCCCGGCTCCGAAGTATGACTGTACGGGCGGGTCCACGTAGTCCATCCACCACAATGCCGGCAGATGCGGGAGACGCAGTGATGGCGGAGGAAGAGATCAGCCTCAAATTCGCTCAGGTAGGACACTGCCAGCCGGCCGCAGGCGATACATCTGAGCAAAGCCCGGAGCACAGCCTTCCCCGCATCGGCCACGGAGGGAAATGCAATGTCCCACAGATTTACTTCAGGATCAAGCAAAACCAAACCAAACAAATTTCCCCCGAACTTGCCCGCAATGCGGCACACGACACGAGCCATCGCCTCTTTGCCGACTGCGACTCGCTGGATTTTTACTATCTGGCCAGCGGAAAGCTCCCGTTCCACCATGATGGCGGCGCCTTGCCGGCTAACGTCTAACGTCTGTCCGTCCTCCACGAAATCAGCGCCTTGTTTTCCGGCACCGAAGACGCGAACAGGCAAGGTCAGAAAAACACGTTCGCTAAGTCTGTGATTCTTGTCCAGAAGAGGAAGAAGAGCATGACCCTGCGCAGCGGCGCTTGTACCGGATTCGTTGCCGAGATGGTTTGCCATAGGGCACCATCGCCGATGACAGAACTCAGGAGGACCCCAGTTCTCTATTTGGCGGAACTGGACCCACTTCCGAGAGCCGCGGAGTATAGCAACGCGGGCTGGACTTCCAGCTACAGTTTCATCAGCACTCATGTACGTAGCAATCAGGTGAAAGAAGGATTTCGGAGAGAGTAATTCCACTTACAGAGGAAGTCGGGTCAGTTCAACCGGCGAAGACAAATTTTGCGCTTGACGTTCGCTTTCCTTTCGCCTAAAGTGCCTGTGGAAAAGATTTGCAAAGCGGAGGCGTAGACATGGCGCTGACCAAACGGCAAAAAGAAGTTCTCGACTACCTCGTGGCGTTTGAGACCAAGCATGGCTACGCGCCAAGCTTTGAAGAAATCGGCAAGGGCCTGAAGCTCACTTCCCTGGCCACCGTGCATAAGCACATCACCACACTCGAGAAAAAGGGCTTCATTCGCCGCGGTTACAATCAGAGCCGCTCCATTGAAATTGTTCAATTGCCGAAGTCGGTCAAGGAACAGGTTATCGACCGCAAGATGCAGGAGCTTCCACTGGTGGGAAGAATTGCGGCGGGGCGTCCGCTGGAAGCCGTCGAGGAACGCGAAACGATTTCACTGGGCGATTTCGCGCGTGGCGGCAATTCCTTTGTGCTGCAGGTTAAAGGCACCTCCATGATCGAAGATCACATCATGGATGGAGACTTTGTCGTTTGCGAGCAAACCCAGGTCGCCAATGCCGGTGACATCGTTGTGGCGCTGATCGGCGGCGAGGAAGCGACTCTCAAGCGTTTTTATCGCGAAGGGCCCGGCAAAATACGCCTCCAGCCAGCCAATTCGGAAATGGCTCCCATTATGGTGGCGGCGAACGACGTCAAGATTCAGGGTCGTGTGATCGGCGTCCTTCGCAAATATTAGTTCTTAGCACTTGAAGTATACGCCAACTGTAGGCAACCCGCCTTCAGGAATGTTGGCCCTCCGTGGCCAACCTTCGTCACCACTCCCTCCCCGTTGGTAAATTGTTTGTGTCAGAATCCCGTTGCGTGCATCAGAAGAGTGTTACCGGTTATCCTCATGGAGCCCTTTCGGGCAACGTGGCAGGGAAAATCAAATTCGCCGACGGATCCTAAACTTTTGAGGTCGCAAACTTGTCCTCGAACCGCCAGAGCATTTTGATCGTTGATCCCGACGCGGTCTCGCGCCAAGTGCTTGAGGAACTTGTGCGTTCGGCTGGCTACGACGTGGCCGTATCTTCCTCCCAGGTCGAAGGATTCAAGTTTGTTCAAGATGCCAGCATCGACCTCTTGATCCTCTCCGCCGACCTTGCCGACATCCAGTGCTGCGATGCCCTCGCGGAAGTCAAAGGCAATGCCGCCACTGCCGGGACACACGTCATCCTTCTCACGAAAGGAGGCGGGGCGGAACGGGCTCGGGGCCTCGATCTCGGCGCGGATGAAGTGCTCACTTCGCCGTGGGAAGCGGCCGAATTGCTCGCGCGGGTTCGTGTCCAGTTGCGCGATAAACATGCGTTCGATCAACTCCAGGAAAAAACGCGTATCGCCGATGAGAGCCGCGAGGTCGCGCAGACTGCTTTTCAGGCGCTCGCCGTGACAGAGAAGATGACCCGCGATGCCTTTTCGCTCGAGCGTGCGTTGAAGATTGGCGTCTCCGCTCTATTTGCAATTGCCTTGGTGATCGCCGGAATTTTCGTTCTTTTCTCCAGGCGTGCCAGCAAGGAAGCGAATCGCGCCTATGCGGTGATCGCCCAGATGGAGCGTGGCGCGCACCGCCAGGAGCAATTGATGGCGGATGCTCGCAGTGCGCGCGCCGATCTAAAGCAATCGGATGTTCTCGAGCAAAAGCAGCAGCTTAAGCAACATACAGATGAGCTGCGCCAGAAAATCTCGGACGCCGAACCAGGCGACGTGTCCGCGCTTCGCAAGGAGCTCGAGGAAACCACTACACGCCTAAAACGCGTGGAGACCGAATCGCAATCCGCGGAATCGGTGATTCGCGCTTACGCGCCAAGTGTATGTCTCATTCATGTGGCCGTGGCCTTTGTCGACCGCGCTTCGGGCCGCCCCCTGCGATACGGCGGAATCAATCCTGACGGCGAGCCGCTTCACGATAGCGACGGCAATCCGGTGTATACCTTGGAGGGGCGCGCACCCGAAGTTCGCGCCGATTTCTTCGGCACCGGATTCATGGCCGGAGAAGGCCGCATTCTCACGAACCATCACGTCGCGCAACCCTGGTGGAAGAATGACGAACTCACGGCCGTTACCAGCCAGGGGCTTAACCCCACAATTTCAGACCTGACTGCCTATTTTCCAGATACGAGCGCTGGCGTTCCCGTCAGCGTTTCCGAGATTTCCGACGTAGCGGACCTCGCGGTGCTGAGAGGCGATTTGTCCGGCCTGAAGAAACCCGTCCTCAAAATGGATGCGCGCAAGGAAGCGGCGGTCAGCGGTCAACCACTGCTTTCCCTCGGCTATGCCACAGGTATCAGCGCCATTCTTGCGCGCGCAGGAGAGGACGTCGTGGATGAAATCGCCAAGAGCACCGGCGGGAAGCCGAAAGAGGTTGTCAACGAACTTCTTCGGCGCAAACTCATTCGCCCGCTGGTTACTCAGGGTCATATCGGCGACGTTCTTCCGGACAAAATTGTCTACGATGCGCAAACCACTTCCGGCGGCTCAGGCGGGCCGCTCATCAATCGCGATGGACAAGTGATTGGCGTGACGTTCGCGGTGGTCAAGGGTTTTGGCGGCTCAAATTTTGGGGTTCCCATTCGCTTCGCTCAGCCCCTCCTCAAGCCATGAGGGAGCGTTTTGTTTTATTCTTTAACCGCGGAGCGGAGGCGACATCAACCTTTGCTAACTCAAAACATGAAGCGGCTGCCCAATCGCATTCGTTTGACTCTCGCTTTCCTGATCGCCCTTCTGCTGGCCTTGCCTGCTCCCGTTTACGCCTACGCTGTTCTGTCTCATGAGGCCATCGTTGACGCTGCTTGGGAAACGCACATCAAGCCTCTCCTCCTGAAAGAATTCCCTCAGGCAAGCGAGGAAGATCTGAGCAGGGCGCAAGCTTACGCTTACGGTGGCGCCATCATTCAAGACATGGGCTATTACCCGTACGGCAGCCCGTTTTTCAGCGACCTCACCCACTACATCCGCAGCGGTGATTTCATCCAGGCTCTGCTGCGCGATGCGAAGGACCTCAATGGGTACGCTTTCGCCGTTGGTGCGCTCGCGCATTACGCCGCGGACAACGACGGTCACCGCCTCGGCACCAACCGGGCGGTCCCGGTTTTGTATCCAGGTCTTCGCAGGAAATTCGGCGACAGCGTCGCGTTTGAGGACAATCGGCTGGCGCACGTGAAAACCGAATTTGGTTTTGACGTTCTCGAAATCGCGCGGGAACGCTATGCTCCCGACAGCTATCACGACTTCATCGGCTTCGAAGTTTCTCGCCCGATTCTCGAGCAAGCCTTTCGGGAAACCTACGGCCTCGAGTTGAAAGATGTACTCGTGAGCGAAGCGAAGGTTCTCAACTCCTACCGCCGCGACGTCAGCAAGCTGATTCCTAAAGCCACTCGCATCGCCTGGCACCTCAAGAAAGACGAAATCAAGGACGATATCCCCGATGCGACGAAGAAAAAGTTTCTTTTCAACCTGTCCCGCGCCAATTATGAGCGCGAATGGGGCAAGGATTATCGCAAGCCCAGCCCGGGCGAGCGTTTTCTGGCTTTTCTCTACAAGCTGATTCCCAAATTCGGGCCCCTTAAGATCCTGCAATTCCGGACGCCTACGCCGCAAACCGAACAGATGTTTGAAGCCAGTTTCAATGCCACTCTCGACCGCTACCGGGAGCTATTGACTGAAGTTCGCGAAGGTCGGCTGGACTTGCCCAACAATAATTTCGACACCGGCGAGCAAGCCGGCCCGGGAAAATACCGTTTGAACGATGAAGCCCATGCGGAACTGCTGGATAAGCTGGCGGAGAGCAAGTTCGCGGGCGCTACTTCGGAGGTGAAGGCGGAGCTTCTGCGGTTTTTTGCCGACCCGGATGCTCCGTACGCGACGAAGCGCAACGCCAAAGCGTGGACCAAGGTTCAAACGCAGTTGCAACAGTTGAAATCAGCGCAGATCGTGGCCACCCCTGCCAATTCTGCTCAACAGGTGCCGCGCGACCCTCCAGTCAATCCGTAGGTCAGGACTGCGGGTGCGGCTTCCTCTCCTGACGCACAAAAATAATTGATTCTCTAAATCGAAAAAACTGCAACTGAGTCGCGTCGTCTACATGAAACAATGTAGAATTTCGCGCGACGCCTTGATCGCCTCTGAGATGAAGAAGACCAAACCCATTCAAAAACTCCTCGCCGCCAATCGCAGCGAAATCGCCATCCGCATCTTCCGCGCGGCCAACGAACTGGGCTTGCGCACCGTAGCCATCTATTCGCAGGAAGACCGGCTTTCGCTGCATCGCTTTAAGGCCGATGAAGCCTATCAGGTTGGCGCCGGCAAAGGCCCGGTGGAAGCCTACCTGGACAGCGAGGGAATCGTCGCGCTGGCGAAAGAAAAGGGCGTCGACGCCATCCATCCCGGTTACGGTTTTCTTTCCGAGAATCCTGCGTTCGCCCGCGCCTGCGAAAAGGCCGGCATCACTTTTGTTGGACCTCCGCCGAAGCTTCTTGAGTTGCTTGGAGACAAGACAGCCGCTCGAAGACTCGCTACGTTGGCAGGCGTTCCCATCCTTCCCGGAACCGAGAATCCCGTTGAGTCGGCGGCGGAGGCGCAAAAAGTTGCTCGGGAGATCGGCTATCCCGTCATCGTGAAAGCGGCGATGGGCGGCGGCGGCCGCGGCATGCGTGTCGTCCATGACGCCGCGCAGCTCGATGCTCTTTTCGAAGAAGCCCAGGGTGAAGCGCGCTCCGCTTTTGGCGACGCATCCGTTTTCCTGGAAAAGTATTTGCCCCGTGCGCGCCACTTGGAAGTCCAAATCCTCGCCGACCATCACGGCAACTTGCTGCATCTTTACGAACGCGACTGCTCTGTTCAGCGCCGCCACCAAAAGGTTGTCGAAGTTGCTCCGGCAGCGAATCTTTCCGCGAGTATTCGCGCCGAACTCTGCAATGCCGCCGTGCAGCTCGCGCGCAAGGCCAGTTATCGCAATGCCGGAACCGTCGAGTTTCTTTACGATGTCGATTCGCAGAAATGGTATTTCATTGAGGTCAATCCACGCATTCAAGTCGAACACACCGTGACCGAAATGGTCACCGGCATCGATCTGGTGCGCTCACAGATTCTTGTCGCACAGGGTTACCAGCTGCACGAGCCGCCCATGTCCTTGCCAAATCAGGAGAATATTCCCCTCAATGGCGCGGCTCTACAATGCCGCGTGACCACGGAAGATCCCGAGAATAACTTCGCCCCCGACTACGGGAAACTTTCCACCTACCGTTCGCCGGCGGGCTTTGGCATTCGCCTCGATGGCGGCACTGCTTATGTCGGAGCGACGCTCGCCGCGTATTACGATTCGCTGCTCGTCAAAGTGACGGCGTGGGGTGCGAACCTTCCCGAAGCTTGCCAGCGAATGGACCGCGCCCTCCGCGAATTCCGCATCCGCGGCGTGAAAACGAATATTCCCTTTGTCGAAAACGTTGTCAATCACCGAAAGTTCCGAGCCGGCGAAGTCACCACGTCTTTCCTCGACGAGTCGCCTGAACTTTTCCGCTTTCCCAGCCGCGGCGATCGCGCCACAAAACTCCTTTCCTATCTCGGCGATGTCATCCTAAACGGCAATCCCGAGGTGAAGGGCAAGCAAGTCCCGAAAGAAATCGAGACCGCGGTAATTCCGGCGTCACCGACGGACAAGCCGTCCGCCGGCACACGCCAACTCCTGCAAAAGCTTGGGCCGGCAAAATTTGCCGCCTGGGCGAGAAAAGAAAAGCGCCTGCTCATCACCGACACAACTTTCCGCGACGCCCATCAGTCCCTGATGGCTACGCGCGTTCGCACCTTCGACCTGCTTGCCACCGCTGCCGCCGTCGCGCATCGCCTGCCGAATCTTTTCGGCCTTGAGATGTGGGGCGGCGCAACGTTTGACACTTCCATGCGTTTCTTGCACGAAGATCCCTGGCAACGCTTGCGCGACCTGCGCGAGCGCATTCCGAACATCTGTTTCCAGATGCTCCTCCGCGGCGCCAACGCTGTCGGCTACACTTCCTATCCCGACAATCTCATCACCGAATTCGTTCGCGAAGCACATTCCCAGGGCATCGACATCTTTCGCATCTTCGATTCGCTCAATTCCATCGAAAATATGCGCGTCTCGATCGATGCCGCGCTCGAAGCCGGCGCCGTTTGCGAAGCCGCCATTTGCTACACCGGCGACATTCTCGATAAAAACCGCCCGAAATATTCGCTCAAGTATTACGTCGCGATGGCCAAGCAGCTGGAAAAACTGGGCACCCACTTCCTCGCTATAAAAGATATGGCCGGGCTCTGCAAGCCCTATGCAGCATTCGAATTGGTGAAGGCTCTCCGCGGCGAAGTCGGCGTCCCGATCCACTTTCACACGCATGACACCAGCGGCATCAACTCCGCCTCCGTGTTGAAAGCTGCCGATGCCGGAGTCGACGTCGCCGACGGCGCTATCGCCGCCATGAGCGGCGGCACCAGCCAGCCCAATCTCAATTCCATCGTCGCCTCGCTTCGTCACACTCCGCGCGACACGCAGCTCGACGTCGACACGCTTAACGAGTGCTCCGACTATTGGGAAACGGTTCGCACGTATTATCTTCCGTTTGATTCCGGTCCCAAGGCCGGTTCCGCGCGCCTGTATCAGCATGAAATTCCCGGCGGCCAGTACACCAACTTGCGCGAACAGGCCGCCGCCATGGGCCTCGGCCATCGTTGGCGCGAAGTCGAAAAAATGTATGCCGAGGTCAACCAGCTTTTCGGCGACATCGTCAAAGTCACGCCTTCCAGCAAAGTCGTCGGCGACATGACACTTTTTCTGATGGCCAAGGAGATGCAACCGGCTGACGTTTTCAAGCTCGACGAAAAGCACGACGTATCATTTCCAAATTCCGTCGTCGAAATGTTTTCCGGTGTTCTCGGCGTGCCTCCCGGCGGCTGGCCGAGAAAATTGCAGAAAATCATTCTGCGTGGCCAGGCTCCTCTGCGTGGCCGCCCCAGTACGAATCTGGAACCGGTGAAATGGACGGAGGAGCATCAATCTCTTGAGAAAAAACTCGGTCACCCCGTCCGCCGCGACGGTCTGCTGAGCTATCTGCTCTATTCCGACGTCTTCACCAAGTACGACAAATTTCGCCAGACCTATTCGGACGTTAGCGTTTTGCCCACCCCCGCATTTTTCTATGGCTTGAAGTCTGGCGAAGAGATCACCGTCGAAATCGAATCCGGAAAATCCCTCATCATCAAGTTTCTGACCATCAGCGAGCCGCATCCCGACGGCACTCGCACGCTCTTTTTTGAATTGAACGGCCAGCCCCGCGAAGTGAACATCCGCGATCGTGCGCTGCGCGTGGTCGAGCGCGCTCATCCCAAGGCCGATCCCGCCGATCCCGGCCAGGTCGCTGCGCCGACTGCCGGCGTCATCAGCGGCATCGCCGTGCAATCCAATCACGCGGTGGAACGCGGCGCAAAACTTCTCACCCTCGAAGCCATGAAAATGCAGTCCAATATCTATGCGCCTATTTCCGGACGCGTTATGAAAATCCTTGTCACTTCCGGGCAGCATGTCGAAGCGAAAGATCTCCTCGTGATGATCGCGCCGTGAGTTCCGGTCAGCTTCGCAAACACGAAAAATTCCGCTCGCGCTTTCTTCGCAACCAGCGCGATCTCATCGTTTACACGCCGCCCGGTTACGCCGATCAGCCTGCGCGTCATTTCCCCGTCCTCTATCTTCACGACGGCCAGAATCTTTTCGATGGCGCCACTTCCTATATCCCTGGGCAGGATTGGCACGTCGGGCAAACCGCGGATCATTGCATTCAGTCTGGCTCGGTCGCCCCTCTCCTCATCGTGGGCATGTACAACACCAAAGCGCGCGTTCGCGAATACACTCCCACTTCCGTTCCCAAACTCGGCGGCGGCCGCGCCGACCGTTACGCAAAATTTCTCGTTGAAGAAGTGAAGCCCTTCATCGATCGCGAATATCGCACGCTATCCGGCGCGCAGCATACCGGCCTCGGCGGTTCCTCCCTGGGCGGCCTCGTTTCCCTCTACGTGGGGTTTAAGCATTCGCGCATCTTTGGAAAAATCGCCGCGCTCTCGCCGTCCGTTTGGTGGAACCAGCATGTGATCCACCGTTTCGCGAAGACAGCAATCGTCGAGCCCCGCCCGCGCATCTGGCTGGATATCGGCACGCGCGAAGGCCCGCGCATCGTGCAGGAAGTCGAAAAATTCCGCGATGTGCTCCTCGAAAAAGGTTGGAAGCTCGGTCACGACGTGCACTATGAGCGCGTCGAAGGCGCCGAGCACAACGAAGCGGCCTGGGCGCAGCGCGTCGGCCCGTTCCTGCAATTTCTGTATCCCGTGCGCGAGGGCGCTGTATAATCCGCGCTCGATTCAGTCGGTTTCCTGGGGGCGTCGCATGTCGGAAGGCCGGCCTCTCACCATTCTCTGCGTCAGTTCCTACGAAAAGGGACAGGAATTTATCCGCACCTGCAAAGCGTTCGGCTGCCGCGTTTTTCTCCTGACCGTCGAAAAACTTCGCCACGCCAGTTGGCCGTTCGAATGTATCGATGAAGTCTTCACCATGCCCGAAGAGCTTCCTCTGCAGGGCCTGATTTATGCCGTCAGTTATGCCGCCCGCTCGCGCAACATCGACCGCATCGTCGCGCTCGATGAATTTGACATGGAGAATGTCTCCGCCCTTCGCGAGCACCTCCGCATTCCCGGCATGGGCCTCACCACCGTCCGCTACTTTCGCGACAAGCTGGCCATGCGCGCCCGTGCCCGCGAAGCCGGCATCCTCGTCCCCGAATTTGTCCACGTCCTCAATTACGACCGTCTTCGCGAATTCATGTCCCGCGTTCCCAACCCTTGGCTGCTCAAGCCTCGCTCGCAAGCCTCCGGCATCGGCATGAAGAAGATTCATTACCCCGACCAGTTATGGCACTGGCTCGACCAGCTCGGCGATCAGCAATCGTTTTATTTGCTGGAGCAATTCGTTCCCGGCTCGGTCTATCACGTGGACAGCGTAGTTTCCGAGCGCACCGTTGTCTTCTCCGAAGCCCACGCCTATGGCACGCCCCCGCTCGATACTTCCCATCAAGGTGGCGTCTTCACCACGCGCACTCTTCCTCGCGAAGCGGAGGAAACCAAATCGCTCCTCGAGATCAATCGCAATCTACTGGATGGCCTCGGCCTGATGCGCGGAGTCACTCATGCCGAGTTCCTGCGCTCCCACGCCGACGGCAAGTTTTATTTCATTGAAGTTGCCGCCCGCGTCGGCGGCGCCTATATCTCCGATGTCATCGAGACCGCCACGGGAATCAACCTCTGGCGCGAGTGGGCCCGCCTCGAAGTTGGAACAGGGAATCAGCCTTACCAGCTTCCGTCACCGCGCCGCGACTATGCCGCAGTCGTTCTTTCTCTCTCGCGCCAAGAGCATCCCGATACTTCCGCCTACACCGATCCGGAAATCACCACCCGCATCACGAAATACCATCACGTCGGCTTCATCCTGAAGTCCCAAAGGCCCGACCTCATTCAGCGGTTGCTCGATTCCTACGCCACGCGTTTCCAGTCCGATTTCGTCGCCACTCAGCCCGTCCCCGACAAGCCAACGTCTTAGCGCTCTCTTGCGCCGTGGTCGCCAATCTCATCCACAAACACTGGACGTTTCTCCCCGATTAGAGTAGAAGAAGCGAGATGACTCCAGCATCTCATTGGAAAATGGCTCTGCCTTATTATTTGCGAGTCTCGTTCCTGTACTCCGCGGTCGGCTGGGCACCTCCGTTGGCTATCGCTCTAGTTGACGCGATGTGGATTGGCCTCACCCAACATCGCTTGGCGATCAATCGTATTAACGTGGAATTCGCCTTGACCTTCGGTGGCTTCTTCTTCGTTCTGCCCCTCCTCACGGTCGTGGGCGACGACATCCACCGGAACTGGGACGCTCAAGAGCGTTCTGTTGCCTGGAACCCTCTCCTAATGTGGAAGACCTTCCTTTACCTGGCAGCATTGTTCTTCTTAGGCGCAGCTTTTCTTGCTTATCACCAAGGGGCCTCGTTGAGTGTGCTTTTCATTGCCTTTGCAATCGGCTCGGCCTTTGTTGCAAAGAAATGCTGCTAATCCACAAATCTTGAAAGACCCAGCTCCTCAGCCTGACTGGCGTCGACCATCTGAGGTGGCACGGAGAATCGGAAACTGTCCGACCACCACGCCCCCGCCCTCCGCTTTACATTTCTCCCCCTTTCCTTCACTATTCCCCCGGTGCCGCAAACCAGCCCCGGCGCGACCTGTCCCAAAGTCTAGTTAACTGTCTGGAACAGCAGCTTCAAGCATTGTTTGCCGCGCACTCTCCCGGGGAATACAGTTTGCAGTACCCCGGACGGAATTCTGCGTTGGGGTGGTTTTGTCGCTTGGAGGTCCGATGTGGGGCAATAAAAAACCGGATGCAGCGCAAGCAGGGCAACCGGATCAAAGAAATTTACAAACGAATCAGTCGTCGAAGCCTGCTTCGCCGGCTTGGGAGGATAAACCCGCGATGAGTACAGATGCGATGCGTCCATTGGGTGCAACCTCGGATCGCGCCACGGCGCGGCTCGGGGCCAGCCTGCAAGTGAAAGGTGAGATTTCCGGCAACGAAGATCTGTTGATCGATGGCTCGGTCGAAGGACTGATCACTCTCGATGAGCGGAAACTGACTGTCGGGCCCTCAGCTAAAGTAACCGCTGATATCATTGCCCGCGAGGTGGTGGTGTACGGCAACGTGAAGGGCAACCTTCGCGCGAAGGATCGAATTGAAATCAAGAAGGATGGTTCGGTCAACGGTGACCTGACCACTTCCCGAATCATGATCGAAGACGGCGCCTACTTCAAAGGTTCCATCGAGATCGACAAGAACCCCGAAAAGGAATCTGGTTCGAACGCGTTTGCTCGCTCCTCTTCGCACGCGGCCGCGCCGGCAGGCAAGACCATTTAACTTTTTTTCTCCCTCACTCTCTTTCAACCACGGCGTCCCGGTATCCCCGGGGCGCCGTTTCATTTCTTCGCCCGCCTTCTCACTTTGGAGTGCGGCGGCTCGCCGCCACTTTTCCCACTTGAACAATCCTCACCACCCCACCTCTCATTCCGACCGGAGGGACGGCGGTTTTTGCCGTCCCGCAGTGGAGGAATCGCGCCTCAACTTCTAAATGCAGACGGGTTAGCCACTCATTTCAGTCTCCCATCCATTATTTCTTAACTTGACACTTAAAGTGATGAGTGTATCGTTGCGTCGGGCATCCTCTCAGCGCTCCCGGCCGGTCCCATCGCTGTCCCGCTATGGACCATCAGCGGCGCGCGGAATGTACGCGGGGTCATCTCTTGGGACGGTTAAGGCACTGCGTCCCGGCAACGGTTCTCCTCTCGCTCGTACGGATTTGTGCGGGTTGCGGTGCTGCATCTTCAAGTCCTCCGCCTCCGCCCGTGGCGGATTTCGCTCTCGCCCTGTCGTCGAATTTCATTTCCATCGCGCAGGGTGCCACAAGTCGCTCCGTCAACATCTCCGTGAACGCCGTGAATGGCTTTACCGGCGCCGTCCAGGTAACGCTCACCGCGATTCCCACCGGCGTCACCTCGAATCCCGCGAGTCCTTTCACTGTCGCCGCGGGCGCGAGCACTTCCGTTATCTTCGGCGCCTCCGCAAGCGCGACGACCGGGAATTTTACAATCTCCGTGCAGGGCGCCAGCGGCACACTGTCTCACTCGGCCAGCCTCGCTGTCGCCATTCAGGGCGCCATGAGTCCCGCGCTTCCGCGCACCGCTTATGCGCGCACCGATTCCACTTCATCTTCCGACGATCCCTTCGGCGAGCCGCACCATCGCCACATTGCTTACGATCCCGCGAACAAACATCTCTTCGTTGCCAATCGCGCCATGAATCGTGTCGATGTCTTTTCCACCACCAGCCAGTCTCCCATCGCGCAAATTTCGATCCCAGGCGCAAGCAGCGCTGATCTTTCTGCCGACGGTTCAACCGTTTGGGTTGGCACAGCCCTCGAACAGATCGTCGCCATCGACACTTCGTCGCTGCGCATCAGAAATCGCTACTCGTTAACCGGACTCACTCCTGTACCAAACACGATTTTCAGCCGTCCCCTCGAAGTTCTTTCGCTTTCCAGCGGCAAGTCCATGGTGCGCCTGCGCCAGCCCGTCTCCTCCCAAGCTCTGCTGGCGCTGTGGGACCCCGCGACGAATTCGCTCACTAACCTTACTTCCGCTGCCCCTGCGGTTTTCCAGCAAGGTGTAGGTGTTATTGCGCGCACGGGCGACCATTCGAAAGTTCTCGCCGCGGCCAACGACTCTAGCGGGGGACTCGCGCTGTTCGACTCCGCAGGCAACGTCGTTGCAGGCCCGCTCACGCTTGGCGCAGGTTTAATCTCGATCGCCGCAGCCAACGCCGACGGCAGTCGGTTTGCCGTGCTCTTAGCGGCAAGCGGGAGCACGCAACTTCTTTTGCTAGACGCATCTCTCAAACAGGTTGCCGCCTATGCTCCTGCAGTCGCGCACGGAGTCGCGTTCTCAATCGACGGGAATCGTTTGTACCTCAGCGAGTCTTCCTCCGGAGCGCCTTTCGTCACCGTTCTCGACGGTCACACTGCCCAGCTCATCGGCCGCGTCCCCGATGCGGCCATTCAGGGCATCTCCTCGGAAATCGAGGACGTGGACGAAACGCAACTGCTCTTCGGCGTTTCGAATCACGGTGTCAGCTTTGTCGATACTTCAGCGCCGGCAAATTTGTCCTCTCTCGCTCCGGCCATCGCCGCAGCGCCAAGTCTCATACCTTCAGAGGGTCCGCTCGCTGGCGGAACCTCCGTCGTACTTGCCGGCCAGAATTTCACTTCCCCTGCGCAACTAAAATTCGGCGCGCAATCAGCATCAGGGGTCACCGTTTCCGGCCCCGCTCAAGTCCAGGCGACTTCTCCTCCAAGCCTCGCGAACGGCGCCGTCAACCTCACTGCCTATTTTCAGAACGGCTGGCTCACTATTGTCTCGGACGCCTTCAGCTACGGCCCACAAATCTTAAAGGTCTTGCCAAACGCCGGGTCGAATGCCGGCGGCGACTCCGTGCAAATCTACGGCTACGGTTTCGGTAGCGATCCAACGAAAATCACCGTGAAGATCGGTGGCGCAATTGCCACTGTGCAAAAAGCTGAGAGCGTGACGACCATCATTCCTTCTCTCGGGCTCGACGCCAGTTATCCTTTTTCGCTGGAACGCATTACTCTTCAGACATCTCCTGGCTCTTCCGGCAAAGCCGACCTTTTCCTCGCTACCCCTGCGGGCTCTACAACCTCGGCGAAATCATTCCAGTATCTTCAGAGCGTCCAATCGCATTCGAAACCCGCTCTCTTCAAATTCCTGCTCTACGACCAGCAACGGCAGCACATCTACTTGACGAACATCGATCACGTCGATGTTTTCGACCTCCAGCAAAATATTTTCCTCCCCCCGCTCCAGCCCCCGGGCGGTCCTCCTCCAAACGCGGGACTGCGCGGCCTGGCTCTGACACCCGACAGTTCTCAGCTCGTCGTGGCTGACTTCGGCGCACAGAGCGTGTATCTTCTCGATCCTGTTCTGGGAACCGGCACGACTGTGCCCGTCGGCGGCGTCCCCGGCTTCACAAACTCCGGTCCTGCGCGCGTCGCCGCCACCAGCACGCAAACCGTATTCGTCGGTCTCAGCGGTGAAGGCCGTTCCACGGGAGCCTGTTCCGCGTGTCTCGCCCAGATGAATCTGACGGTGAGCCCGCCAACCATTCAGCCCGCTCCACAGCCGGAGGTCGCCAGCATCACGGGCGCGCCGCTCGTCCAAGGCTCTGCCGCGGGCGATCGTGTTTTTGTCGCCTTCGGCACTGCTTCCGGCGGTCCTTTCGCGGTCTGGAACGCCAGCGCCCCGAATCAGTTCGTCACTTCCGCGGCCAATGCCCCCACAACAGATTTGGGAGCTTCGTCCGACGGCAGCATGTTTGTCTCCAATTCGAATGGCGCAACCGAAATGCACGCCGCGGATCTTTCTCTAACTTCCGTCCCCGCTTCCGCTGAACTTGAGCAAATCCCCGGGCGAGTCCTCGTGCCCGGCGTTGCTCTCCATCCTTCCGGCGCGTTGCTCTATCAACCTTTCCTGACCGGTGCGCCCGGCAGCGCCGGCGTGAAAGGTGGCATCGACATTCTCGACGCGCATTCGGGTGCGCTGCGTTTACGAATTTTTCTTCCGCAACAATTTATGACCGATATCGATGGTCTTCATGGCAGCTTCCTTACCACGGATGAAAATGGTCAGCGCCTCTTCGCCATTACCTCTTCGGATGGCACGCCACAAAACTCCGCCTTAACGATTATTCAGCTCGTCGCCGTTCCTCTGGGAATTGGCACGATTGCGCCCGCAACGGTTCCCGCTGCGGCCGGCGCCACCCTGACTGTCCGCGGCAGCGGCTTCCAGAACGGCGCCACCGTCAGCATCAATGGAAAATCCGCCAGCGCCACATTCAAGGACATCAACACTCTCCTCGTCGTCACTCCCAGTCTCACGCCCGGCTCTCAGCAAATCGCCATCACAAATCCCGACGGCGAATCCGTTTCCCTCGACGCCGCCTTCACCGCCAACTAAGTAGGGCAGACATTCCTGTCTGTCTGCTTTGTCCTGTCTGTCTCTCTCCTCCGCATCCCTTCTAACCTTTTCGCCGTATCCTCATCCAACTTGTAGAAGATAAAATAGCCAGATTCGCCGCCAGGTAACTTGCCTTGCGGCCCCTGAGAGGATTCGAATGGAAACGCGAAAACTGGGAAAGTCCGATCTTACAATTACGCGCGTTGGCTTTGGCGCCTGGGCTCTCGGTGGCGGCGGCTGGGAATTTGCCTGGGGTCCGCAGGACGACGCCGATTCCATCGCCGCAATTCATCGCGCGCTGGAGCTCGGTGTCAACTGGATCGACACCGCCGCCGTTTACGGCCTGGGCCACTCCGAAGAAATCGTAGCGCGCGCGCTGAAGGAATGGGGCGGCCCGCGGCCTTACGTTTTCACCAAGTGCGTCTTGCGCTGGAACGAGAAAGGAAAAATTTGGAAAGAATTCAGTCCCGTTTCCATTCGCCGCGAATGCGAGGACAGTCTCCGCCGCCTCCAAGTCAACACCATCGATCTCTACCAAATGCACTGGCCTCCGGAGGACAACAAACCCGGAATCGAAGAGGCCTGGCAAACGCTCGCAACACTGAAGGCCGAAGGCAAAGTGCGCTGGATTGGCGTGTCCAACTTCAACGTCGACCAAATCAAGCGCGCCGAGAAAATCGCTCCCGTCACTTCTTTGCAGCCGCCCTACTCCATCGTTCGCCGGAAAATTGAAGCGGACATTCTTCCGTATTGCCAGCAGCAGGGAATCGGTGTGATCAATTATGCTCCGATGGCCTCAGGCCTGCTCACTGGAGCCATGACTCGCGAGCGCGCCGCAGCTCTGCCTGCGGATGATTTTCGCAGCCGCAATCCGGAATTTCGCGAGCCGCGCCTTTCGAAAAATCTTGAACTTGTCGAACGCCTCCGTCACGTCGGCGCGCGTCACGGCCGCACTCCCGGCGAAGTGGCCATCGCCTGGACTTTGCGTCACCCCGCAATCACCGCTGCCATCGTTGGCGCGCGCAACGCCAAGCAGGCCGAAGGCGTCATGCGCGCCGGCGAATTGAAACTCACCGCCGACGAGATTGCGGAAATCGAAGGCGCTGCGGCCCTTGCCACTGCCCGGTGAGATTGATCAATCAGGCGCAGAATCGAACTGTAGTGATCAAGCGTCGCACTCTTTCAAACAATTTGTTGCAGCCGGCCCGCGCTAGGCGCGCTGGTAGTCGGGCCTCCAGCATTTGATCAGTTGCTTGATGGCCTTGCGCTCCGTCACCTTTTCGTCCAGAACTTTTCGGGCCAGCGCCGGCAACTCCGCATCACTCGCGAAACGCATGGCAACAATCTGGCCGATCGTCAGCTCGGCGCACCTCGCCTGCAAATCCGCGGGCAGCACCTGCGCGTATCGCAGCCTTTCTTCCAGCCGAATGACGCGGTCCTGCACCGCCAGCGCAAACAGCCGTGCCTGAAACGCCAGAATTACCAGCGCCGCGGCTAGAATCACACCAAAGATTCCGGCGAAAGAAAAGCCCAACTTCCAAAGCCGAACCAGCGACCAAACAAAGTTAATCACAAAAACCGGCACAGCGAAAAAATGAAACGTGGGAACAAACTTTCCATGATTCGCAAAATTCTGTTCTTCCATTGGTCTACCTTCCTTATGATAACTTCATGCTACTTCGCCAGCTCGTTCTTGAAGACCGCTCCGTTGTGCATTACAAAGCGGACGTGCTCCAATTCTTCAATGCTCTTCAGCGGATCTCCTGATACTGCGATCACTTCCGCATACGCACCGGGAGCGAGCACACCGATTTCGCCTTTCATGTCTAGCATTTCTGCCGCTCGCGAAGTCGCCGATTGAATCGCGTCCATAGGCACCATTCCCAGCCCAACCATGCGCTTGAATTCCTGCGCGATCGGTTCAGTCCAAGGAATTCCGCCCATGTCCGTTCCAAAAACAATTTTCAAATGGGCCTGCAATGCTTTCTTGAAAGTGATTTCATGCACCGCAGCGCGCGCGCGGTCGCGCTTTCCCGCTGGAGTGTCCGGCTGCGCCCAGTCGTCGTAATACGGTGAAAGCGTCGGGCAATACCACGTGCCTTGGCGCTGCATCTGCGCCATCTGCTTATCCGTAATTTCCAATCCGTGTTCGATGGAATCGCATCCGCCATCCAGCGCCCGCTGGAGACCGATGCCGTTGTACGCGTGGCACGCCACTTTTTTCTGCCATCCGTGCGCTTCATCAAGGATGGCTTGCAACTCTTCCACAGTCAGCGTGGGCTGCGAAACCAGATTGCCTTGCTTGTCCACCCACGAGCGGTGCGTCATGTACACCTTGAGCCAGTCGGCTCCGTGCTCCAGCTGCTGCCGCGCGGCTTTCCGCGCTTCCACCGGCCCGTCGACAAGTTGCGCGCCCTTGGGCATTTCCAGTTCGGGCGCGTAGCCTTCCAAGGTGTATCCGCCGGTCGTGGAGATTGCTCGCGTGGCGCCAAAAATTCTTGGCCCGGGAATCGTGCCTTCCTCGATCGCTTGCTTGATTTCGATGTCGCCGTAGCCCGCACCTTCCGTCTCCACATCGCGAATGGTGGTGAAACCCTGCTCCAGCGCGCGCCGCGCCGCGTAGGTCGCGCGCGCCGCCCGCAACGCGATCCCCGCCTTCAAGATGTTCTCGTCGTAACCGCCCTTTTTCGGATCTTCGCCCCACAGGAAAATGTGGGTGTGCGAATCGATCAGTCCCGGCAGCACCGTGGCGCCAGAAAGGTCAATCACCTTCGCCCCATCGGGGATCTTCGTGGAAGCGTCGACTACTTTTTCAATGCGTTCGCCGCGCACAAAAATAAGCTGGTTCTTGCGCGGTGATTCGCTGACTCCGTCAATCAGCGTCCCGGCGCGGATTACAGTGAGCGGCGCCGGGGGCGGAGACATGGACTGACTCCGTGCGGAAACGGGGCACAGAGTCAGTGCGAGCGCGAAACAAGAAAGAGAAAGACGCATGCGGAGCTCCTCAACAGCGTCCGGTAGCTTGCCGCAAAGCGACGGGCGATTGCAACCATTCCGCACGGCCCCAGAGTTCATGACGGTTTCTTCCTGGGGTCGGGCTCTGGGATAGAAGGATCCCAAGTATTGTGGGAGGCGGAAGCAGAATCTGGCTTTATCTTTTGGGTCGAGGTTTCGTCTGGGCTTGACTGCGGGAGCGAGTCTGAGCCGGGGACAAGATTAGAATCTTCGACGGAGTCGGTGGCTTCGTTTTTTGTGGAGACGTTGAGCAGCGGACTGGCGGGGTAGGTGATTCCAGCGGCATTGTCGGCGTCGATGGCGGGGAGAGTGCGGAGGAGCAAGCTATTGATGTATGCCAGAACGGCGGCGCGGCGAGGGGAAATGTGGTTTTTAGCGAGAAGCTCGTACAGGTTGCTGAGAGAGTAGTTGATGCCTTGTGCGGTTTGGAGGCCTTGGGAATTGCGGATGAGAGGAGCGTAGACGTTGCTCGTATCTTTCTGTTTTTCGATGGCGAGGTGATGCGAACAGAGAAGGGAGTTCTGGTCGGAGGCGAAGAGACGGCATTGGCGGCCCGACGGCGTGTAAAACTGGCAGCGAGTGGAAAGTGCGGAGGGGTTAGCGGCTTGCAGTTTCATTTTGGTTCTCCATGGAGGGCGGAGGTTACCCCCACCGCGGGTGTTTTGGGGGAAAGAGTGCGGAAGTGACTGTAAACAAAGAGATTGAGTTTTGGCGCGTGCCAAAGAGTGCGCAAGCAACAGGAAGCAAAGGAGATATAAGAAACAAAGGGGAGTAAGAGGTCAAAAGTTCAAAGTTGAAAGTTGAATGCACGGGAAGGACAGGGGAAGGATCCTGAGCAGGTGGGGATGTCCAGTCGAAAGGAACACCTTGGCGAAGGTGGAGTCGAGCCCTTTCCGGCAGGGCCGGAATCTTCGATCGACGATGCTGAGGGTGAAGATTCACGACACATAATACCACAGAATATATAGTCTGTCAAATATAATTATAGTACTAGTATTTGACAAGAAGCGCTATTGGTTCGAACGGACCCACAAAGAGAAGAAAACAAAGGGGTAGAGCTCACTGAGGGCGGGGGAAATTCGGATTGGACGGGTACAAGTGGAATTGACGGTGTTGGCGGAGGCGAAGCGACTGATTCCGGTCGCCGCGAGAGGTTGATAGTCAACAGTTAAGAGTTCAAGGTAAGAACTTGAAACAAACCGGCCCAATGCCGGCAGGCGGAGAAAGGGGCGCATCGATCGCCGACCGGCACTCTGCGGCGCGATCATTTGCCCGGTTTGGGGATGACTCAGCGGGTCAAAAGGTTTCAGTGGCATGCATTAGGCACACCCAGAGTTTGCTGTTCTGGGGGAACCGGGTATCTGGGCGAGGAGAGTAGCCTAGTGCGAAGGTATTCAAGTTCGACGTATGCTGCGGGTTCTTGCGCGTTACGCTGCCTCGGCTGTTTCGTAAATTCTCTCTGTCTCATCCCAAATGCGCGTAAGTTCGCGGCCTTTTGAGCAAAGGTCTTTCAGCGCCGCCCGCTCCGCCCCTGCCTCACGGCATCGCTTGCACCGCCACCAGTGCAGGGCAGCGCGCTCGAAAGCATCTTCCGGGTCAAGTGTCGTCATTTCTCACCACCATCCAGTTCTAGTACCATTCAGCACGCAGAGTCGCAGAGCGCCCACACGCGCGCAACCCTGTCCGGCTGGCCAGCTTACTGCCAGGTGAAAGTCCTTCTTGGTAACAAATTGCGTTTTTTTGCGGCTGCCATAGTGCCTTGCAAGAGGAAAGTCAACCTTGTTTCTGTTAAAAGATATTCTTGTTATGGAAAAGGCACGATCGGCAGCCGGGGAGCGCGCCGCAGCCGGGTGCATTCATGCAAATGGGCGCGTAAGTGAAAGAAAGCAAAGGGGTAGAGCCTGCTGGGAGCGCGGTAACCGTTGACGGGCTATAAGTACTATAAGTATAAGAAGGTGCTGTCCCGGTAGACGATCAGAAGCGTTCCCGCTCGGCCGCGAGCTGCTCGGCACCCGAAACCTTCATGCGCTTCTTGCCGAAGGTCTTTTTCTGTCGGGCGAGGAAGTCGGGGAAAGCCGCGGGGGGAACGGTGGCTGGCGGGAAGAGGCGCGCAATCACGCGTTTGCGCTTGGTGATGTGGATTTCCTCGCCGTCGCGGAGAAGATCCTCGACGGCAGAGAAGCGATAGCGCAGATCGCGGACGGTGGCTTTCTTCATGTGATGCATTTTAGCATCACAAAGCGAATCACCGAGCAGCGGAAGAGTCAAAAGCCCCAGGCGCAAAGCCGACGCCCGGGGCACCCAGCGAGCGCACTGAAAAGCAATTTCGCGACTTGTTTGCGGCCGCCGGGTGGCGGTTGAGCCGCGTTATCCCCACGGCCGTTCCCGAGTCCATCGTTGAAGGCGTTCCGGCCTGACGCCAAAGACCGATTCTTGCGCTACGGTTTTCCTTTTTGTTCTTTCTCAGCAGCTTCGATGATTTTGCGGAATTCCGCAACTGCGGGCACGTCTGGCGAACGCAGTCCGTTTTTGGCCATATAGTGCCAAACAGGAGTCCCATCGGGGCGCGGCCCCCGGCTGCCATTATAGACAAGGAAAACATCTTCAGGCGGCCCTGCTTCCATTTGCGCGTGAGGTTTTGTGTCTTGCGGTGTGGTTTGGGGAGCGCCAACCGGATGACCTTGTTGTGCACCAATCCGAATGCTGTTGTCAGTTTGCTGAACAATGATGGGACGATCGTTGGTAGGCTCACCGCCAATCGTGGGTTGTACTAGTTTTTCAGAGCCCTTGCGAACGGTAATGACTAAATCCGCGGGTTGGCCTTCCAAGACTGGCGTCAACCGGCCCCATTTCATCAATGCCTTCTCGACATCCTCTTGAGCAGTCTTGTTCGCCAGAGGAGAGGTCATAGAGGTACCCACGTCGGGATCGATAAGCACCAAGACAGTACGGGCCTTGAGAACGTAAGCCGGAAGCAAAATCTTTTTTTTGTCGCCGGCGATTGCCAGCGAACTAAATACGAGAAGCAGCAAGAACAAGACGCGCATGCGAACAAGCATTACAACCTCCATGCGGCAAACACACTTGAGCATTGTAGACCGCTGCGATGGAGATGGATAGTCGCCTCAAGTCCCAAGGAGGTTCGGCTGCAACCGAGAGTAGCCGTGCTCGTGTGCCCAGAGGGTGAGGGGAATGGCGGCGAGGTCGTCAACGAGAGGGATGGCGTGGCCGTCTTTGGTGAGGTCGACTGTGGTGAGGAAAAACTTGCAGGTGTCACAGGCTTCGACGCGGATGTGGGGCAACTGCTCCGCGACGTAGACCGGCAGCTTGCCTTCCTCTTCTTCGCCGCACGTGGAGCAGAAAATCCGGCGAAATTCCCATTCCTGCGAGCAAAAGGAACAGAGCAGGAAGCGTTTTCCGCTGTCGCCTTCCACTCGCAGCACACCCATGAGCGGGCGCGCGCCACACAAGGGACAAACCCGCACCGTGATGACCATGGGAGGCTTCGGCGTCATGGCCGCGCGGAATTCGGCATAAGGCTGCAGGAACGCTCGCGCAAGGAACTGCGCGAACGCCCCGATTTGCTGGTCGTACTTGCCCTTGCCGCCATATTCCCAATACGCTTCGAGGCTCGCAATCCAGGAATCCGTCGGCAGCAGGGACATTTGGCGCGCGGATTCGCGGAGAGCTGCGGGCGCGTGCTGTTCAATCACGGAGAGAAAACCGCGGAAGTGGGGAAGGAGCACGGTGAGATCGAGCGAATCTCTTATTTCGGCTGCAGGCGTGCCGCTTGCCTTCATTCCACCCGAAGAGGCGATACTGGGGCGGAGGGTTTTTTGAAAAGCCGCGACGTGTTTGTAGAAATTCAGAAACTCGGAGGCGAAAGAGTATTCGGAGGATAAGCGCGCGGCACGCCGGAGGCGTGCGTCGTGCTCGGTTCCAGCGGTTTGTGTAGTAGAAGCCATCTCATAAATACGTCTGAGGGCCGAAACACTATCTTCAGGGGCTAAAAGCCCAATAACAGCGGCTTTAACGTCGGAGCTAAAGCTCCGACCTCCTGAAGTGCATCCATGAGACAGACGCTTGTCATTTGCGCGGCGTGGACGATTGGCCGACGATTTCCTTATACCAGCCGGGATGGTAACGCTTGGCGAAGGCGATGGAAACATCGCCGCGAATGACCGAGCCAAAGGCACCGCGCTCCGCGAACACACCCATATAAACGTGAATCAGGAACAGGCCAACGGTGAAAAGCGCCGCCGCGGGATGAATGAGAACGGAAATATAGCGCAAGAAGCGAAGGTTCCACGGGATGTACTCCGGGAACCACAGCACGACGCCGGTGGCAAGCAGCGCCACGGCGCTCCAGAAAAATCCCCAGAAGAGAAATTTTTGTCCCGCGTTGTAGCGTCCCGCAGGCGGCATCTTGTCGTCCTGATTGGTGCTGTAATAGCGGACCGCTTTCCACCAGGCTTTGTCCACGTCGGTGTGTTTCATCTGCGGCGCCCACATGACGTACATGTTCCAGACCGCCGCGAAAAAAATGAGTCCAGCCCAGGGATGCAGCATGCGAGAGACAGGAGCTCCGCCCAGGATTACGGCGACCCAGAAGAGCCACGGCGACCAAAACGCGAGCCCGGTGGCCAGCAGATAAAGGTACGCAACGGCTGCTACCCAGTGCGTCAATCTTTCCTTCAGCGCGTACCGAAGGACGTGCCCGTGAGGAATAATCTGTTCGGATGTGCTCACGGTTTTCCTCCTGGATTGATGTCTTCTTCCTCACGCGCCTTCGGGCCGTAGCGCAGATAGTGCACGAAGAGGCCGATCAATCCCCCAACCATCGCAACGTTGCCGAGCCACTTCAGCGGGCCTTTCCACAGCTTTACGGTCCACGGGACGTGGGGATCTTTCGGAAGACCGCCATAAATTTCCGGCTTGGTCGCGTCATGCAGAACATAAATCACGCCGGTGCCGCCAACGCCCGGAGGATCGTAGACGCCAGCGTTCGGGAAATGCGAATGCTCGCGAAGCTGCTTCGCGCGCTTGCCGGCGAGGTCTAGCATGTCGTCCTTGGTGCCGAAGTGCAGGCAGCCCGTCGGGCAGGACTTGATGCACGCCGGCTCGAGCCCTTCGCTCACGCGATCCGTGCAAAGCGTGCACTTGAAAACGCGATGCGTCTTCGGGTTCATCTTCGGAATGTCAAACGGGCATCCGGTGATGCAGTAGCCGCAGCCGATGCAATTGGCCTGCTGGAAATCGACGATGCCGTTGGTGTACTGGATGATGGCACCGTCCGCGGGACAAGCCGCCAGGCAGCCGGGCTCGGCACAGTGCATGCACTGGTTTTTGCGCATGAGCCACATTAGCGAGCCGTCTTCTTCGCGAACATGCTCGTTGAAGAGAATCAGGTTCCAGTAATTCCAGCGCGTTTCCGGCATCGTCTGGTACGTGTTGTCGAAAACCGTTTCGCCGAATGGAAGGTCGTTCCACTCCATGCAGGCCACTTCGCAGGCCTTGCAGCCGATGCAGGTCGTAGTGTCAATGAGCTTGCACACGGTGTATTCGCGCTGCGTGTCTTCGCCGGGAACACTTCCGGCGTGGCCGGAAATTTTTTGAACGCGTAGTGTGGCTTGGCTCATGGCATCCCCTACGCTCTCTCAACCTTTACGAGAAAACCTTTGAATTCCGGCGTGTAGGCATTGGGATCAACCACCGTGGGCGAAAGCAGGTTCGCAGGCGTGAGCGCCGTCTTGCCTTCATCTTCCGCGATGCCGCGGTAGCCCCAGTGAATGGGAATTCCGATTTGATAAGTTTTCTTTCCATCGATCATCATCTGCTTGATGCGCTTGGTGACCATGGCCTTCGCAATGTAGGAGCCGCGGACGCTCGACACTTTCAATTTTTCGCCGCCGCGCAGCCCCATCTCTTCCGCCATCTCCACGGGAATCTCGACGAACGGTTCCGGGACGAGCTGGACGTTCATGGGATTATTTTTGGTCCAATAATGGTAATGCTCCGTCAAGCGATACGTGGTGCAGACCACGGTGTAGCCGTCTTTCGGGGTGCCGTACTTGTCGTCTGGCGTTTTAAACCTCTTGACTACCGGATTGTGCGTTTGCTGCGGGTGCAGGGGATTGTCGATGGGGCTCTCAATCGGCTCGTAAAATTCCGGGAAGGGACCGTCGGCGAACGCGCCGAGCGGCGCAAAAATCCGCCCCACGCCCTCCGGGTTCATGATGAACGGGCCCATGTGATCCTTGGGCTTGGAGTCGACCTTGAAGTCCGGCACGTCGTTGCCCACCCATTTTTGCGTGCTCTCGTTCCACCAGACTTGCCTTCGCGTTGGATCCCAGGGCTTGCCGTCGCCGTCGCATGACGCGCGGTTGTAGAGCACACGGCGATTCGCAGGCCAGGACCACGCCCAGTTTTGATGAATGCCTAGGCCGGAGGGATCGCCGGCGTCACGACGCGCCGTCAGATTTCCGGCTTCAGTGTAAGAGCCGCAGTAAATCCAATTTCCGCAGGCGGTGGTGCCGTCGTCTTTTAGCCAAGCAAAGCCTGGAACCTGCTGGCCGGCTTTAAGCTGCACTTTCGTGGCAGGGTCTTCGGCGTCCACGAAAGTTTTTCCGTTGATTTCTTTCAGGACTTCGGCGAGCGAAGGATTCGAAGGATCGGTGTAATTCCAAGTCAGCTTTAGAACGGGATCGGGGAATTTTCCCGGATCTTTTTTGTAAAGCTCGCGCACCTTCAAGAAAATTTGGGCAACGATGGCCTGGTCCAGGCGGCAATCTCCAGGCATGGGCAGCGCGGCATTTTTCCACTGCAGCCATCGCGCGGAATTCGTGAAAGTGCCGTCTTTTTCCGCGAACCCCGCGCAGGGCAGACGGTAGACGGTTGTCTGGATTCTCTTCATCTCGTCGGTGGTGATTCCAGGCGACTTCCAGAATTCGCTGGTTTCGTCAGGATAGATTTCGCCCACGACGAGCCAGTCCGCTTTCTTGAGCGCTTCGATGTTCTTTCTTGAATCGGGGCCGATCGCGACCCCATTCATCCCAAAGGCAAAAAGACCTTTGAGGATGCCGTTGTACATGTTGTCCCACAGGTAGACCCACGAATAGTTGCGGTCCACTTTGGGAAGGTATTCGAACGCCCAATCGTTCTGTTTGGTAGCGGCATCGCCGTACATCGCCTTGAGGAAACTCACCGCGAACTTCGGCGTGTTGCCCCAGTAGTTGAAGGAATCCCATTTACCGGGTTTCGCCGGTTTTGGCGTGACGCGCTTGGCCCAGGCTTCAAACGAGATGTCCGCGGGCGTGGGCACTTTCAAATAGCCCGGCAAATTGTCGAAGATGCCCGCCATGTCCGTGGCGCCTTGAATGTTCGAATGCCCGCGCAAGGCATTCACGCCGCCGCCAGCGCGGCCAACGTTGCCGAGCAGCAATTGCAGCATGGCCGCGGTTCGAATGATTTGCGTGCCGAACGTATGGTGCGTCCATCCGACGGCATAGATGATGGTCGCCGCTTTCTTCATGTCGCCGTTTTTGCGGACAGAGGTGAAGAGGTCCGCGGCCTTCTCGAATTGATCTTTCGGAATGCCGGTAATACGCTCGACCATCTCCGGCGTGTAGCGGCTGTAGTGCTTCTTCAGGAGTTGGAACACGCAATTCGGATTTTGCAGCGAAAAGTCGTACGCCACTTTTTCAGGCAACGCGGGCGCAGGTGGCGGAGCCCCGTTCGAAGGATGCGCTACAGTCGCGTGCGCTTCAGGCACGGGCTTGCCGCTGGCGTCGCCGCCGGCGTAGTTCCAGCTCGATTTTTCGTAGGTTTGGGACTTGGCGTCGAAGCCGGAGAAAACGCCATCGGCTTCCGGCAGCTTGAAGCCATCTTTAACGATGAAAGCGGCGTTGGTGTAATTCAGCAGGTAGTCTTTTGCGATGCGGTTGTTCTCGATGGCGTAGCGAATCACTCCGCCGAGAAAGGCGATGTCCGCGCCGGCGCGAATCTGGCAGAAAAGATCCGCGACCGATGCGGTGCGCGTAAAGCGCGGATCCACCACAATCATTTTTGCGTTGCGATTGCGCTTTGCTTCGATGGCCCACTTGAAGCCGCAGGGATGATTCTCGGCAGGATTACCGCCCATGATGAGCATCATGTCGGTATTCTTAATGTCCACCCATCCATTGGTCATCGCCCCGCGTCCGAATGTTGGTCCCAAACTTGAGACCGTGGGGCCGTGTCAAACCCTGGCCTGGTTTTCCAAGTGCACGACCCCCAGGGCGCGCATGGATTTCACGACTAAGTAATTGAATTCGTTGGTGTCCGTGCAACCGCCGGTCCACGCGATGGACTCGCAGCGGTTGACCGTGTGCCCCGCCGCATCTCTCTCGATAAACGTATCGTCGCGGGTCTTCTTCACTTTCGCGGCGATTTCATTCAGGGCGTCGTCCCACGAAATATCTTCCCAATCCGTTCCGCCCGGCCGGCGTACCTGCGGTTTCAGCAATCGCCGCTCGTTTAAAATATCTTGCTCGAGTGACGCTCCCTTCGGACAGAGCGTTCCGCGATTGATGGGATGGTCCGGGTCGCCTTCCACGTGCACCACTTGCGGGGTCACGTTTTTCGCGCGGTCGCCGATGGTGTAGATGATGACGCCGCAGCTCACCGAGCAATAAGGGCAGGTCGAGCGAGTCTCGCTCGCACGCGCGATTTTCAGCGTGCGGAGTTGCGCAAAGGCGGGCTTCAAATCGAACCCAAAGACGGCGGCTGCAGCTCCGCCAACGGTCGTTATTTTAAAGAAATCACGGCGGGTAGGGTTCATGCTGAGCCCTCACCTGCGGGAGAATTAAGGTAGGGAAGTCCCCGCAGAACCTCCTTAATAAGACTTGCCAGCCAGTGTGTCAAGGATGATTTTGAAAAAACGGGAACGCCGCTGTAAGTGTAAGATTGTTAGTACCCAGAGGCCAGCGAGCGTTGCTCATCCGAATTCCCATGGTATCTGGCAGACCAAACGAGATCGACGAATTTATCTTAGATGCGATTCGTCGAGACGAATAAGTCAAATATTTACCAACACTTAAGGAACGCACAAAAAAATGCGAAGCCTTGTCGATTTCGCGGCTCCTTGTTCGACGTATCAGCAGAAGGAGATACAGCCAAGAAGAGAGAAGGACTTCCGGAGGGCGACTTGACTCACGCAAAACCCGCCGTCCGAGATAGAATAGATGTGACTCCTATACCGCCTCCAACATCTGTTATTTTCAGACGGTGGAATTCGTAGGTAAGGGTGAATGTTCCCAACCAGGAGGGAACGGGGCGCTGATGGCTAGTCCAGAAATTTCTGCAAAACCTGACCTTGGCACACTGCGCATCCATGATGGCCAGCGGAGCCAGTCGAAGATGGGCAAGCGCATCTTCTACGCGTCGATCCCCGTACTCATTTTCGCAGGCATTGTCGGGGCCGCTTATGCCTTTCGGAGCCAAAAGCCCATCGTTGAGGTTGCCGCCGCGGCGAAAGCGGACCCCGGCGGCCGACAGACACTGTTGAACGCCAGCGGCTATGTGACGCCGCGGCGGCGCGCCACGATTGCCGCGAAAATAACCGGCCGTGTGACGGGCGTTTTCTTCGACGAAGGAACCCGCGTCGCGCAAGGCCAGTTGTTGGCGACGCTCGATGATTCCGATGCCAAACGCGCTCTGGACTCTGCCAAAGCCGATCGCGACGCCTCGCGGGCCGCTATAGCCGACTTGGAAGTGCAGCTCAAGAACGCGCAAATTGCGCTGCGCCGCGCGGAACAACTGCAAAAGGCCGGCGTCCAGACGCAAGAAGCTCTGGACAACGCCACAACCAATGCCGACAGCTTGAAAGCGAAAATCGAGCTGGCCAAGCAACAGGTAGCTGCCGCCGAATCCCGAATTGCCGTCGCCCAGCAGGCTGTGGACAATTGCACGATTCGCGCTCCGTTCTCCGGCATTGTGGTTTCCAAGGACGCACAGGTCGGCGAAATGGTGTCGCCCATTTCCGCGGGCGGGGGCTTCACGCGTACAGGCATTGCCACCATCGTGGACATGCATTCGAATGAATTCGAAGTCGACGTCAACGAATCGTATATTGCCCGCGTTGAACCAGGACAAGACGTGAAAGCTGTTCTCGATGCTTATCCCGACCGGGAGATTCCCTCAAAGGTTCGCACGGTGATTCCCTCGGCGGACCGCCAAAAGGCGACCGTCAAAGTGCGAATCTCGATCCCTAATCTGGAAAAATACAATTTTATTCTTCCTGACATGGGAGTGAAGGTGAGTTTCGAAGGCCCCCCGCAAGCAGCAGCTGCAAAGGGACCTGAAGCCTTGTCCTACGTTCCGAAGGGCGCGATTCGAACGGAAGGCGGCACTTCCTTTGTCTTTCTCGTGAAGGACGGAAAAGTCGAACGGCGCGCGGTCAGCGTTGGGTTGGATCGGGGTACGGACGTGGCGATTCTGGCAGGCGTAACTCCCGGCGATTCGCTGGTAGTGAAAGGCCCCGAGAATTTGCGTAACGGCGATAAAGTCGAAATCCGGCAATAGGAGCAGAGAATGATCCGAGTCGATGGTCGCGGTTTTTCTTCGAGTCTCATCCAAGTGCGCGGTTTGAATAAGACCTACAGCCGCGGCGGCGAGCAAATCCAGGTATTGCAAGGACTCAATCTCGATGTAGACAAGGGCGACTTTGTCGCTTTCATGGGCCCGAGCGGCTCGGGCAAGACTACGCTACTCAATCTCCTCGGCGGCCTGGATGTACCCTCTGCGGGCAGCATCACCGTTGACGGCGATGAAATCACGCATATGTCCGCCGGCAAGCTTACACACTGGCGCGCCCGCCACGTCGGTTTCATCTTTCAGATGTACAACCTTATTCCGGTGCTGACGGCATTCCAGAATGTTGAACTTCCCCTGCTCTTGACGAAACTTTCGAAGTCCGAGCGCCGCAAGCATGTGGAAACCGCTCTGGGAGTCGTCGGCCTCTCCGACCGCATGAACCACTACCCGCGGCAGCTTTCCGGCGGGCAGGAACAGCGCGTAACGATTGCTCGCGCCATCGTCTCCGATCCGACTTTCCTTCTATGCGACGAGCCCACCGGAGACCTGGACCGCAAGAGCGCGGATGAAATCATGGCGCTGATTGATGAGCTGGTCGGCAAGTACAACAAGACCATCCTGATGGTAACGCACGACCCGGTTGTGGCCGCTCGCGCGCATACGACCCTCCATCTGGAGAAAGGCGTGCTTATCGAAGGCGGAAAATCCAGGCAGCCTGTAATGGCCGGAGGTGCAGCATGAAATACAGCCGACTCATCTTCGCCAATCTTTTTCGCAAGAAAGCCCGCCTCATTCTGACCATCGGCTCGTTTGCGGTAGCCCTGTTCCTTTTCACCTTCCTGGCAGTCGTGAAGAACGCCTTCAGCCGCGGCACGGAACTCGCCGGCGCAGACCGGCTAGTGATTATCAACCGGGCGGGGCTCATTCAGACCATTCCGCTCGCGTATCGGGACAAGATTCTGACCATCCAAGGCGTCAAGGCGCTTACGCACAACAATTGGTTCGGCGGCGTCTATCAAGATGAGAAGAACTTCTTTCCCCAGTTTGTGATCGACCCCGAAAATCAGCGCCAGGTCATGACGGAGATGAAGGTTCCCGACGACCAGTGGAAGAACTTCGTAAATGATCGTCAGGGCGCAGTTGTTGGCGCTGGGCTCGCGAAACGCTTTGGCTGGAAGATTGGCGACCGCATCCCCCTGAAAAACGCTCTCTATGGCCCCACCAAAACATGGGAGTTCAACCTGGAAGGCATTTACACCAACGACCACCCGGGCGGCGATGAGAGTCAGTTCTGGCTGCAATGGAAATACTTCGACGAAAACGTTCCTTCGGTCATAAAAGGTTCGATCGGCTGGTACGTATTGAAGCTCGACACCCCAGACGACGCCGTGCGGGTGGCCAAAGCCATTGACACGGAGTTTGCGAACTCATCCACGGAAACCAAGACGGAGACGGAATCAGCCTTCCAGGCGGGTTTTGCTAAGCAACTTGGAAATATCGAATTCCTGATTCTAACCATCGGCGGCGTGGTCTTTTTCACGTTGCTGTTGGTCACGGGCAACACCATGGCAATTTCGGTCAGGGAACGAACCAGCGAGCTGGCGGTGCTGAAGGCGATTGGATTCACGGACCGGTTCGTGCTCTTTTTTGTGCTGGCGGAATCACTGGTGATTGCCTTGATCGGGGGACTGATCGGATTGGGCTTGGCGATACTGGCGATTCCGGCTGTGGGCGCCGCGCTCAATGGCCTGATGCCCCCATTGCTTCTGTCTGCCGTCATGTTGTTGATTGGACTGGGATTCGCTCTGCTGGTCGGAGCTGCCAGCGGATTGCTGCCGGGTCTCGGCGCCATGCGCCTGCGCGTGGTTGATGCGTTGAGGAGGGTCTGAAGTGGCCATTCCGGTCGTTTACAATTTGCGAAGCGTCAAAGCACGCTGGACTTCGGCCATCGTTGCGGTTCTCGGAATTGCCGGTACCGTGGGCGTCTTCGTGGCGATGTTGTCTCTCGCTCGCGGATTCAAGGCGACGCTGGTTTCTTCCGGCTCCGAAGACAACGCCATAATCATGCGCGCCGGGGCGACATCGGAAATGACCGGAGGCGTGGGCATCGATACAGTGAAAATTGTTCAAGACGCGCCGGGAATCGCGCGAGGCGCGGACGGGCCTTTGGTGACCGCTGAGGTTGTGATGGTGGCTCCGATTCCGCTGAAATCGACGGGGACGGACGCCAACGTACAGCTTCGAGGTGTTTCCAAGAATGTTCTGGAGATTCGCAACAGAGTCAAAATCGTGGAAGGCCGGATGTTCCAACCCGGCCTTACCGAAATCATCGTCGGTACGAATGCGAACGTCTCCTACGAAGGACTCACGGTCGGCAATACCATCAGCCTCGGGAGTCTGAAATGGAAAGTTGTGGGAGTGTTCGACGCAGGGGGGAGCGCGTTTGATTCCGAAATCTGGGCGGATGGGCACCTGCTTGGGCCCGCTTATAACCGGCCCGACACTTTTTTTCAGTCGGTTACGGTGCACTTGACGTCGCCGGATTCACTGCAGCAGCTCAAAGACTCGGTCACGTCGGATCCGCGGCTGAATGTGGATGTTTCGCGCGAGATTGACTACTACTCGAAGCAGTCGACGAGGCTGACTACTCTCATCACCGTGCTGGGAGGACTGGTTGCCGGCATCATGGCGATTGGCGCGGTTTTTGGCGCGCTGAACACCATGTACTCGGCGGTTTCCGAACGCGGCCGGGAGATCGCCACGATGCGCGCGCTGGGGTTCGGTGGTCCATCTGTCGTTTTTTCGTTCGTGATTGAGGCGCTCCTGATTTCGTTTGTCGGCGGGTTAATTGGTTGCATCGCGGTACTTCCGCTGAACGGGCTCACGACCGGCGCGATGAACCTGCAAACTTTTTCGCATTTGGCTTTTGCTTTCAAAATCACCACGGAACTGCTCATCAAAGGCGTCATCTTCGCGCTGTTTATGGGAGTTCTGGGAGGCCTCGCCCCGGCCATTCGTGCCGCGAGCCTGCCCATTTCGCACGCTCTGCGCGAGCTCTAACAGAACCACGCCGGAACGACAGTAGCTCGTCGCGACGTGCGTCTCACCATCCAAGGAAGCCTTTCTCTAAGTGCTTACGCTATCTTTGAAGTAGGGATTTACTCTTCCGCACGCCGTCCCTTGACGATTCGACGGCAGTGAATCTAGCCTAGGAAGAGAGGTGCTGGGCAGTCGTATGGGTGCAATGGCAAGACCGATTGCGGATAAGCGCCGCTGCGTATTCTGCGGCAAACACATTGCTGGCCATCTGACACAGTGCCCGTTTTGCCGCGAGGCGATTCCGCAAGTTCAACTCTCTCCCCGCACGGGACCGGATGGCCGTCATCAGATTCGCCGCGGACTTCTTTACATGCTTCTCGCCGCCGTCATCCATTATTTTGCCGCCGGTTACGCCGATCCCATTAAGATTCCATTGCCGGCCCCCGTCCTTCCGCTCGTGACGCAATACGGCACGCCACTTCTTTTTCTCGGTGGCCTGGGACTGGCGTTCTACGGCGTCCTTCTTCGAATTAGACACTAACCTGCAACCGCCCGATTGAGCTTTCCGGATACAGATGCTAACTCTGATCAAACAAGAGAACCTGTTCGAACGGCCAGCTTGACTGATTGGAGTAGTACCGGCATATCGGAAGCACGGTCTTGCTCTCCCGCTATGGCCTACTAGGGGAGAGGCCCGCATCTCCCAGCCTTGTCCAAAGATTTTCCACTGAGGAGTCACTATGAAAAGATCGATCTTGGTTGTGGCAGTCCTGATTTTAAGTGTTTCGCTGTTCTCGACCGTAGGCGCGGAGCGCGCAGCAGGGCAAGGCCCCGCGGGTGCGGGCGCGTCCACGGCGTCTCAGGGAAATTCGAAGTCGTCGGATTCCAAGAGCGGACATTCGCTTAACCCCATCAAGTGGGTGAAAAAAGACAAGGGTTCAAAAAACTCCGCCGATGCGAATGGCAGCCGCAGCGATGTTGAAAAGAAGCTGACGCCGAAACTGCAGGCTCAGGGTGTTTTGGCGGCCAATGCGAACGCCACCGATGCGTGCGCGCCTTTCGTGGCGTTAAACGAGTGCCTTGCGGCACTACACGCCAGCCACAATCTGGGACTCGACTTCAATTGCTTGCGTTCCAGCGTGACGGGCGTGCTCACGAGCGCCGACGTTTCCGGCTGTAAGAGCGCCGGCGATAAAGCGCAGAGCTTGCATAAAGCGATTCATCTGCTGAATCCAGACGCCGACGCCAAGGGAGCAACCAAGAATGCCGAGCAGCAAGCCAAGGACGATCTGAAGGATCTCGGCGAATAAGACTGAAGCCGTAGAAAAAATTACAACGCGGTTAAATCGTTTCTCGACCAGGGTCGAGAAAAATCCGCGAAATCAAAAAGAGGGCGAAAGCCGATGCATGTGGCTTCGCCCTTATTCTTTGAGACTAAAGAGCTGCCCGGAAACAATCGTGGGACGAGCCACCTCAATACCGTTTAGCCGGCGACAGCGGATGCGGGCGGAGCTGAGACCGGTGTCGACGCGGACGAAGCTGCAGCGGAAGCGGAAGATGAAGACGAAGTGGATGCCGGGGCGTGGATGTCCGTGGTAGCAGCAGCCGCAGTGGCGCGGAAGCGGACAATGAGCAGCGTGAGGTCGTCGGCCTGGTGGGCGCCGCGGGCGAAGTTTTCGACAGCTTCAAGAACGCATTTCTGAAGCAATTCGAGGGGACACTCCATCTGGCCGGTGAGAAGTTCCTTTAGGCGCGTGATGCCGAACATTTGTTCGTCGGGATCCATGGCTTCGGTAACGCCGTCACTGAAGAGCACAAGAGTGTCGCCGGGCTCAAGCTTCAGGCAAACGGCTGTGTACTCGGCTTCAGGAACCAGCCCGACCGGATAAGAGCCTTCGGTGAAAGCCTCTTCGGCGACGCAGCGGCGAATGAGAATCGGCGAAGGATGGCCGGCGTTAATAAATTCCAGATTACCGTCCTGATCGAGGATGCCGAAGAACATCGTGGCGTAGCGGCCGACCTCCGAGTGATCGCAAAGGAAGCGGTTGACATGATTGAAGACGCTCGCTGGGTCAATGCCGAGAGTCATTCCTGAGAGCGCGCCCTGAAGCATGGTGGTGAGAATCGCGGCGCCGAGTCCCTTGCCGGAAACATCCGCGATGAGAAACGCGGTGCGCCCGTCGCTGAGCGGAAAAACATCGAAGTAATCTCCACCGACCGCCAGGCAGGGAAGATTGAATCCCGTGACGGAGAGGTGCGGGTATTCGCGGAAATCGCGAGGCAGAAGCGCCTGCTGAATGTCGCGGGCGATGTTGATCTCCTGCTCGAGGCGCTGGCGTTCACGCTCGCGTTCCACGAGGCGGGCATTGTCCAGAATGTTCGCAGCGTCGGCGGCCAGAGCATCCAGGATCTGGCGGTCGAGCTTGGAGAAGGCGGCAGGGCGGCGCGAATCCAGGTACAGAACGCCAAGAAGTTCTCCGCGCTTGATGTTGACCATCGATTCCTGCGTGTTCGCGCGCGCGATGGCGAAGAGAGGAACCACCACAACGGCTCGCAGGCGTTGCGCGACGACGCTTTGTGCTGCCTGCAAGTCCATGTCTGCTTGCGCCAGGTCTTCGGTGATCACCGGCGATTGCTGTTTGAGTGCAAGTTGGATGGCAGTCTTGCTGGGTGTCACACTCTCCGGCGGCAAACGCAACGCTCCGTTGCGCCGGGCAAGTTTTACTTTCAGCGCGTCCGTTGAGTCCTTTTCGAGAAGCAGGCCGCGATCCGCATCGGTCACTGAGACGGCGTGATCCAGCATGTGACTTAACGCTTCATCGAGAGGAAGCTGAGAATGCAGCAAGGCACTGGCTTCGAGCAGGCGCTTGAGCTTAATTAGGCCGCCGCCGGATGGTTCGGAGCTGGTGATGTGCTCCATCCGCGTGAGCAGCTGGGGAAGGGAATCACTGTCTGTACTCTTGGCGGAACGGAAGATTATTTCGTACGAGTCGTCGAGACCGAACGTGATGGAGTCGCCATCCTGAAGCTCGCGGCTATCGACTTTTTCTCCATTGACGAAGAGGCCGCGGCGCTGGCCGCGATCCTCGATATAGAAGCGATTGGCCTCGATCACCACGGCCGCGCAGTTGCGGGAGATGCGGCGGTCGGAGAGTTGCAGGTGGTTCCCGGTCTCCACGCCGCGGCCGATCATAAAAGGCGTTTGCGTGATGCGGGCGTAGCGTCGCGCGCCGTCCGGAGAGACGACTTCGAGAACGGCTTCACCGGCAAGAGGTACAGTGTCGGGCATGGGTGAGTCCCAATGCGGGGAATTGTAGCATGCGAAGGGCAGGTGAGTGGCCTGACGCGGACGGATTGCCCCGGCTGTTCGGCTAGGCGGCCGGTGGCTGGCCAGCAGGGGGCTTGACTCTTGCGGGCTCGAGGTTAGGAAGGAAGGCGGTAAGGATGCCGATGGCCGGGAGAAACGAGCACACGTGATAGACGAAATTGAGGTCGGTCAAATCCGCCAGCTTGCCGAGCAGGGCCGCGCCGACGCCGCCCAAGCCAAACGCAAATCCGAAGAAAAGACCGGAAACTGCTCCCACTCTGCCGGGGACTAGTTCCTGGGCGTAGACCAGAATCGCGGAAAACGCCGACGCCAGGATGAACCCAATCAACACGCTGAGGATGGTGGTCCAAAGAAGGTTGGCGTACGGCAAAACCAATGTGAACGGAAGGACACCAAGAATGGAACACCAGATGACAAACTTGCGGCCGATCTTATCGCCCACTGGGCCACCGATAAAAGTTCCAGCAGCGACGGCGCCAAGAAACAGAGAGAGATGGAGCTGGGCATCGTGCACGGAGAGATGGAACCGGTTCATCAGGTAGAAGGTGTAGTAGCTGATCAAGCTGGCCAGATAGAAGAATTTTGAAAACATGAGAGCAACCAGGATTGCCAGGCAGAAGGCAACCTTCCTGATGGGTAAGTCATGGTGAACAGGCTCCAGGGATGACGGAAGAGCGGAATCACTTGGGAATGATTTCCACTGATAGGACCGGTGCTGGCTCAACCAACTGCCAATGTTTGTGAGTAATACCATGCCCAGGAGAGCCACCAGCGAATACCATGCAATGCTGGATTGTCCTTTGGGAAGAGCTAGGGCGGCGAGCGATGGACCCAAAGCCGTGCCGGCGTTGCCGCCAACCTGGAAAAGCGATTGGGCCATGCCGTGTTGCCCGCCCGAAGCCATGCGCGCGACGCGCGACGACTCCGGGTGAAACACCGCTGAGCCAATTCCGACCAGTGCCGCAGCTACGAGAATGGTGCCGAAACTCGGAGCCATGGAGAAAGCCAGCAAACCAATCAGAGTAATTCCCATACCGACGGCCAGGGAATAAGGCTGCGGACGGCGGTCAGTGTAAAGGCCCACAAGTGGCTGAAGGAGAGAAGCCGTTACCTGGGAAGTAAGGGCGATCAAACCGATTTGCCCAAGATTAAGATGGAAAGAGGTGCGCAGAATCGGATAGATAGCCGGAATCAGCGATTGCACCGTATCATTCAAGAGGTGGCAGAAACTGATCGCCAGGAGAATCTTGAAGACAGTCTTCCCGCCAGTTTCTGCTGGAGCGGCTGCCTGAATTGCTGTCAAGTTTGTTTCGCTAGCCATCTAGAGCCGGAGTCTCCGAATCATCGTTGCTGGTGCGCATTGCTATTACCGCGCAGCAGAGGCGAGGCGGCGCGAGACGTAGTCGGCGACGTAAGCGTCGAAAATTTCGTTGAGGCGGTCGCAGACGAGCCCGCGAGTAGGGATTACGTTGCCCGCGATTTCGCACACTTTAATGAGATTGCGGTTTGTCGACGAGATAAAAACTTCGTCGGCGGAATTGAGGTCTTCGGGGCGAAGAGACTGTTCGACGACTGAAACTCCGGCCTCCGGCGCGATTTCCATGAGGATGCCGCGCGTTACGCCTTCCAGGCATCCGGAATTTAGAGGGGGCGTGAAAACCTTTTCGCCCTTGACGACGAAGATGTTCGCGGAAGTGCATTCGGCCACTTCGCCGCGCTCGTTGAGCATGACGACTTCGTCGAATCCTTCTTTCATAGCCTCGCCAACCGCCCAGACATTATGGAGCCAGGAAATGCTCTTTACTCCGGACATGGGAGAAGCGGCGTGACGGCCGTTTTCGCGGATAGCGAGGCGAACGACTTCGCGATGTTCGGGGAGACCGGCGGTGTAGATAATCAGGTCCACTTGCGGATGCTTCTCATCGCTTTGCCAGAAGCCGACTGTGTTATAGACCAGATAGATGCGAGCGCAGCCTTCGGTGACTTTGTTGGCGCGAATCGCTTCGTGGAGATGGACACGCACTTTAGCCGCAGAGTAGGGCATGGGGAGGCGAGTGATACCGGCGTCTTTTTCCAGGCGGCGCCAGTGGCGTTCGTAAGCGAAAGCCTCGCCCCGGGAAATACGCAGCGTCGTGAAAATGCCCCAGCCGCAGATCAGCCCGGCCTGACCGGGAGAAAGGCGCACCTTCTCGATAGGCAGCAGCGCATCGTTGTGAAAGACGTTCCGGTGAATCACCTGGGCCTCACGAAAAGAGTTTGAGACTGCTTTCCATTGTATCCGAAATCTGTAATTTGAGCCGGGCGGCAGAGATACGCACTCAACCCAGAAAAAAAAGAGGGCGAGCCGAAGCCCGCCCTCTGCAGAAGTTAAGTCGTGTGGCGTCAGAACTGCAGTTTGAGGGCCAGTTGCAGTTGCCGCGAAGAGCCGGAATCTGCAACCGGGAAACGAGTTGCAGTGATTTTCCCGAATGTCGACGTCGCAGGGTTTATCGGAAGCGATACCACTGAACTAGTGAAACCACTGAAGGGGCCAGGTTGGGCAAAGTTTGGATGGTTGAACAGGTCGAACGCGTCAGCCCTGAATTGGAGATTCAGCCGTTCCGTCAGCTTGGTGTTTTTTACGATGGAGGCGTCGACATCCGTGAATCCAGGCCCTATGAAAGCGTTGCGGCCAAGATTCCCGAAAGCGTTTCCGGGGAGGGAAAGCGCCGCGGCTGCGCTGGTAAGATCAAACCAGTTAGCAGGATCGCCGGTAACGTTTATCTTACCCGAGATGTTCGGCCGCACGGTGCTGCTCACTCCATTGATGCTCGCGGAGGCGACAACCACATTGAATGGATTGCCACTCTGAGCAGTAATGATGGAGGCCAGCCGCCAACCACCCACAAGGCGATTCCCTTTAAATGGCAGATCATAGATGGTATTGACAATAAAACGATGGCGGACGTCAAAATCCGAACTGCCGCGCTCACCCGCAACGTTTGTACTATCCTGCATCACAATAGTCTCAGCGTTTCGTGAGTTGTCATCAATCGAGTGAGAGAAAGTATAGGACGCGTTGAACTGTAGGCCGTGAGAGATACGTTTGTTGGCCGTGATCCACAAGGCGTGATAGATGGAATTGCTCGATGAGTCTCGCTCCGTGATCGTTGGGCCGAGTCCAGTGCCCGGCAGGATGCTGCCCTGCAACGTCCGGAACGGTCTGCTAGTCGAGCTGCCCAGAACCGTGGGCTGGTTGAGATTGCGGTCGATCTCCAAATGGGTTCCTTTGGCGCCGAAATACCCGATCATAATGCCCATATCGTTGGTTACTTGACGCTGGACGTTAAGATTCCAAGACTGCACGTTCGCGTTCCGGAAGTCAGGATTAATCGTCAGCGGCGAAACGCTGGCTGGCGTTCCGCTGAAGTTTGTCCCCAGCGTCGAAACAGGTCCCGGAGCGGCTGGTGGGAATGTCACGCTGATGGGGAGGGCAAACGGCGGATTGGAAGCCAAGCCCGTGATGATACCGGTGATGGGCTGATCCACTTGATAGCCATAGCCGCCGCGCACAATCGTTTTGCCATTGTGCCTGGCATCCCAGGCAAAGCCGGCGCGCGGTTGGAAGTTCTTGGAGTTCTGGTTGTAAATATTGTCGAGCCCGGCGCCTGCTTGAATGAGTGAGACCGTACCGGGGTCGAACACGACAAAGCGGCTCTTGGCTTCACTGGGTGTCTTGTTCCACGAATAGCGAAGTCCTAGCTCCAGAGTCAGAAAGGGTTTTAACTTGTAGCTGTCCTGAGTGAAGAAATCTAGTGCGTTTGCAGTGACACGACTGGCAACATTTCCTATCGTGCGTGCCGCGGAGTCCACATTGCCGTTGATGAAGTTGGTCGTCGTGTTGAAAAAGAGTTGTCCGGGATCGTTGTTGAAGTTGTTGTTGCGGAAATTGCGGAATTCGCCCCCGAATTTAAAGGAATGGTGCCCGCGAATGTAATTCAGCGTGTCTCCCAGAACTGCTGTAAGGTCACCGCGGCCTTGTGGGAAATTGCGCTCCGCGCCAAACACTAGCCCCAAGTCCTGAATCCGGATGACCGGAACGAACTGCATGTTGGAACCCAGGACGCCACCAAGATTGACGCTGGCCGGGTCTGTCAAATTGTTTGGACTGAAGGTGATGTGAATGCGATTAACTCCTAGGCGCGCTTCGTTCACCAGGGCTGGAGAAAAGATGTGAGTCTCGCCGAGCGTAAAAGCCTGGCGGTGGCCCTCTCGGGTGTCGCCGAATCGCGGAATATTGGCCCCTGCTGTGGGCTCTTGGCGAAGGTCAGCCTGATAGATGTAGTAGCCGTGCAGATGGTCTGACTCACTAAAATTGTGGCCGATATCGGCAGAGCCTTGATTGATGTTGACAGGCGCCGTAGCTGACCCGAAGAAAGCGGGGGTTGTCCCGATCAGCCCGTTCGACGGGGGGATAAGGCTCAGAAGACCTTGAGCGGAAGGACTGCCGGAACTCTGAATCTGTGTGCGCTGAGCGTCGGACAAGACGGGGCTGGTCGTCGTGAGACCTTGGCGATGGCGAAGGCCTTCATAGCTCAGGAAGAAGTAAGTCTTTCCGTGCTTGATCGGGCCACCAAAATCCCCGCCGAACTGATTACGCTTCAGAGCGGACTGCGGATTCGGAGCACCGGTGGACGTAAGCTGCGGATTGAAGAAATTCCTGGCATCAAACCAATTGTTACGGACGTAGTCATAAGCTTCGCCGTGAAGCTCTTCCGTGCCGGAGCGTGTGGCGATGTTTACGATGGATCCTGAATTCCGTCCGTACTCGGCGCTATAAGTTGAGTTGTCGATTTTGAATTCAGAGACGGTGCTAATGGAGGGCTGAAAAGTGACCTGGTTTTGGACCATGTCGCTCAAGTTGATGCCGTTGAGCATAAAATTGACGGCGTCCTCGCGGCCTCCGGCAGAATTGAATGCAAACGATCCTTGACCGCGCAGCGGTGCGGTTAAGAACCCATTCGAAGGTGGAGTCACTGTCCCTGGGACGAGCAGAGCCAAGTCAACGAAGTGACGACCGTTGAGGGGAATGTCCTGTACAACGTTTTGATCGATGACCTGTCCAACCGTTATGGTGGTCGCATCTATAACTGGCTGTGTGCTTTCCACTGTAACAACCGTGTTCGTTTGGGCGACCTTCAGGCTGAAACTCTGAAGCGTATTCTGGCTGACCTGGAGCACTACCCCTTTGGCAATTTGAGTTTCAAATCCCGCCTTCTGGACCTCAACATCGTAACTCCCCGGTGGCAGAGCAGGAACCTCGTATTCACCGGCCGTATTCGATTCGGCGTTTCGTTCAAGACCGCGAGCCGCGCTTTTGACGACTACCTTCGCGCCCGCAACGGAAGCGCCGGACGCATCCGTAACCGTGCCTTTGATGCTTGCAGTTACCTGTGCCATCGTCGCGCTTCCCAAGCCGGTCAAAAAAAAGAACAAAAGGAACATACGAAAGAATAACTTGCGGAAACTCATAGATTTCGCCGCCGCAACTTCCATAAATTTGCTCCTCCTGATTCAGGAACGCACGAGGATTGTTCGACGCGGTCGCTAATCATAGCGCAATCGCTGTGCCAGAATAGGAGCATCTCCGGCCATCTTCAAAATAAGCCGTATCAATGGCTTATAGGTTTACCCGAATGTGTGTGCTTGGGAATTACCAGGCTGGCTTCCAAAAACAGAAGGCCTTCCCGAATATCGAAGATATTTATACCGAATTTAGAGGCTGGCAGGCACTACTGCAGAAGCCGCGGAAATTATGGCTTGCAGCCGGCGGGAACCAGGAGCACTTGGCCTTCGAAGATTAAGTTCGCGTCGCGGACGGCTGGATTCGCCTGAGCTATGCAGGACCAGCTCGAGGCATGACCAAAATGGGCCTGGGCGATAGACGTCAGCGTGTCACCCTTTTTCACAGTGACCTTCGTCGCGGTCCGCGAGGAGACCGCAGGCAGGAAAATCTGCGAGCCAGCCTTAATCTGGTCCGCGTCGCTGATCGCGGGATTGACAGAGAGCAGTTCTTGCCAGCGCGTTCCCTTGCCCAAATTCTGTTCTGCAATCTTCCAGAGCGAGTCACCCGGCTTTACGATCACGGCGTTGAGTTTTGCCGTGCTGCTCGGCACAACAGGAACAATCGGCGCCGCGGGTGCGACCGGAACAGGAGCAGCCGGCTGCAGCGGAGCAATCCGAGCCGCGGGCGGACGCGAGAGCGGAATGCTCGGTGGCGCAACAAAAACTCTCGGCCGCTCGAAAGGCGAACGCTTCACGGGCGGCTGATAAGGAACAAATCTTGGCGGAGCTGGATTGGAAACCGGTGGACGCAGCGGCATCACCGGAGGTTTTGGCGAAGCGAGCGCCGGAGCATCCGCGAATGGAAGATGGAACTCCGCGGAGCGCTGAAGTTTCTGCGATTCTTTCTGTTTGCGGAATCGTCGCGCGACGTCGCCGAGCGGGGCGTCGGGCGAAAGCGACTGCGCGTCGACAGCCTCTCCCGATTTTTCCGCGGGCGAGGGAACGGTCTGGTTCTTCTTTGCCTCCACCTGAGCGCGATCTTCGGGCGTCAGAATCTGCGCACGCGTTAGATCCCGCTCGGTGTAGACATGCCTGGATTTTTTCTGCTTACTTTGCTTTTGGGTGCGTTCGTGGCGAGCTGCTTCGGCGACATCCTGAGCGGAGCACTGCGCGGCCCCAAAGATGGCGGAAGCAGTTATCAGAACCGCAGGGAAGCACACGCTTCGCGTACAAGAAGAACGCTTCGCGGGAAGCGAGAGCGCGGTCAAGGCTGGAATCTTGAGATCAGTTCGTAGCATTGCAAACCGACCACGGGGGGACACCGCTTAGGCACGTAATATACCAAAATAGGGGTCTTATGGGAACAAGTATTTTTTGCATAAGCCGCCGCCCTCCTGGCCCTCAGCAGGGTACTTGACCGGCGCGTGTTGCGTTATGATTTCCCCTCTGGAGACTGCGCTCGGCTGCGGCAAGGAGGAAAGAAACCATGAGCAAGAAGCAAAGCTTTTCCCGGAGACAATTCGTATCCTCGGCGGTTTCAGCCGCCACGATTTCTTCCTGGCAGCCTGGACGAGCACTCTTTGCGGTTCTCGCAGCTCCGAAAAGGGGAACGCGCGAATTCGCTCCGCATTCGCAAGTCGCGCTGACGACGACTCCGCCTTGGCGCGACCAGGGCATTCTCAACCTCGCAAAGTCGCCGTACGCGAAACTGAGAAACGTGCCCGTGCACGCGGTCACGATCGAAAATGGTTTCTGGGCGCAGCGCCGCGAAGTCAACGTCAACAAGAGTATTCCTTCGATGGAAAAATTGCTGGAAGCCAACGGCCGCATGGATAATTTCCGCCGCCTCATCGGAAAGAGCTCTGCCGCGCAGCGCGGGCCGGTGTACTCCGATTCCGACGTTTACAAGTGGACCGAAGCTGCCGGTTTCGCTCTGCAATCCGGCGAGCGGCCCGAGCTTCGCGCATCCGTGGACAAAATCACGAAGGACGTCGTTGCCGCGCAACAGCCCGACGGATACCTGAACACGTATTACGTCGGCGACCATGCTGCGCAGCGAATGGAGCCGAGAGCCCAGCAATGGGGCCACGAACTTTACAACATGGGTCACTTCCTGCAAGGCGCTATCGCTTACTACCGCGCCACCGACGATCGCACTCTGCTCGACGCGGGCATCCGTTTTGTAAATGACTTCCTGCTTCCTAATTTCGGTCCGGGCGCGGACAAGAAACCTTTGTTCTCCGGCCATCCGGAAATGGAATTGGCGCTGGTCGAGTTGTATCGCATTACCGCCGACAAGCGGCAGCTTGATCTTGCTGGTTATCTGCTTGCCGGCGACTCGCGCATTCAGGTGAAGCCTTGGGATTACGTCTACCATTTTTGCGGGACTCCCTTCACCTCGCGAAAGCATCTCGAAGGTCACGCCGTGCGTGCCATGTACGCTTGCTGCGGTGCGACCGACTACTACCTGGAAACCGGCGATCCCGCGTATTGGAAGACGCTCAACGTTTTATGGAAGGACCTCGTCTCAGCGCAAATGTACGTCACCGGCGGAGTCGGCGCGCGCAGCGACGGCGAGGCTTTCGGTGATCCCTATGAATTGCCCAATGCGCGGGCCTACGGGGAAAGTTGCGCGGCCATCGGCAACATGATGTGGAATTGGCGCATGCTCGCCGCGACCGGCGAATCCAAATACGCCGACGTGATGGAGCGTGCGCTCTATAATGGCATCAATTCCGGGATGTCGCTTGATGGCACGCTCTATTGTTATCGCAATCCGCTGGCGTTCGATCCTTCCCGTGGCGACAAGATTCGCAACGAGTGGTACGACACGACGTGCTGCCCGCCGAACCTGGAGCGGACTTTCGCTTCGCTGCCGGGATATTTCTACAGCACCAGCAGAGAGGGCGTTTATCTCCACTTCTATGACAACTCGCAACTCGACTGGCATCTCGAGAACGGCGTCGGCTTGAAGGTCCGCCAGAAGACAAATTATCCGTGGGATGGCGACGTCGAAATTACCGTCACGCCTGCCGAGCCTGCCGAGTTCACATTTTTCCTGCGAATCCCCGGCTGGACGGACACGGCACAAGTGAGCGTCAACGGGAAGCCCATCGCAAGCGCAACTCCCGGCCAGTATCTTCCGATTCGACGCCGATGGGCCGCTGGCGACGTCGTCCACGTGCAATTCAATATGAAGCCGCAACTTCTCGAAGCCAACGCGGAAGTTATCGAAAACACTGGCCGCGTTGCGGTGCAGCGCGGGCCGCTCGTTTATTGTCTGGAACAAATCGATCAGCCGGAAGGCGTGCCGCTGAAAAAGGTAGCGTTCAACCTGGGCCCGAAATCGCGCGCGCAATTCCAAGAAGAATTTCGGAACGACCTGCTTGGTGGAATTATTCTGTTGCGCCATGCCGGCGCGGCTTATGGAGAATCCGTGGAGCAGAGCCGTCTCTATTTTCGCTATTCCAGCGAGCCTCGAAAGTCGCGGTCTGTCTCGCTGACCTTTATTCCTTATTACGCGTGGGCCAACCGCACGGCAACTCCGATGCAGGTTTGGACTCCTGTCTCGCAGTCCATCGCTGGCTAAAAACCGTGCCGTTCGTGGTATAACTTCACGCCATGACGGACAAATGGGGAAGGCGTCTGTTCAAAGCGGGCGCAGTGGCGCTCTTGATTCTGGGATTGGTGCACTCGCTCTCGCTGATTCGCGAGCAGGTTCCGGCGAACGAGACGGAGAAACAATTGCTGGGCCTGATGTCCGGCTACAGATTCAACTTGATGGGATCCATACGCACGATGAATGATCTGGTGCGCGGGTTTAGCGTGTCCTTCATGCTCGCGGCCCTGGGCTTTGCTCTGTTCGACCTGCTGCTGTTCCGGGAGCGGGCAGGATTACTGAAGCGAGCGGCACTGGCGAATATCATCTGGCTGGCGGCAATGACCGCCGTCGCCCTTCGTTATTTTTTCATTATCCCGATTTCGTTTTTCACGGCCACCCTGCTAATTTTTGTTCTAGCCTGGTTGAAGCTGCCATCCGAAGGGACGACTTAGCTTGTAAGAACCCAACTTCCTTGTTATATTTTGTTTCCCGGCAGTTCTCCAAAGAGAACTCTTCGTTGACAAAAGGAGAGGCTAACTCTAAGATTAGAGTTTGTCTCTAGAGGGAAAGGTGTGACTGAGCGCAATGAGGACGTACGTAGCCAAGGGTGAAGAAGCCGAAGCGCTGAAAACGGGCGCGAACTGGTTTGTTGTGGATGCGACCAATGTGGTGCTGGGACGCCTGGCGACCAAGGTCGCGCGCATGCTGATCGGCAAGGATAAGCCGAGTTTTACGCCGTACCTGGATTCGGGCGACCATGTAGTGGTGATTAACGCCGACAAGGTCCGCATGACCGGAAACAAGGTCGAGCAAAAAGTTTATTATTCGCATAGCGGGTATCCTGGCGGACTGAAGGAAGTGCCCGCGAAGCGGTTGCGCGAGGCCAAAGCCGACTGGATGATCCGCGAGGCGGTTCTCGGGATGCTTCCGAAGAACAAGCTGCGCGCGCGGCGGGCAAAGAAGTTGCGCATTTACCGAGACGCCGCAGGTTTGGCGCGGCACGCCGGGCAGAAGCCGCAAGCCGTCTCGCTGTAGGCCGGATTTGTTTTTTTTTCCGCACGTAAGCTGTTCCTTCTAAGTGGTGCCTTAGCGGGGAATACGCAGGCGTGAAGTTTGAGATTGATCCGCAAAACAGCGGAATGGATGTTTGCCGCTGAGCGGACTGGTATCGAGATGGCTGCCCGGCAGTCATCCATCGCGAGGAGGAACGTTGGGTTCTACGGGAACGCCCCTAGCGGGCACACAGACATGGTTTCTCGGGACGGGACGGCGCAAGGAATCCGTAGCGCGCGTGTTCGTGCGTCCAGGGGCCGGCAAGTTTACGGTGAACGGCCGGGAAGTCGAAAAGTACTTTCCGAATCATGCCTGGAAGCATGACGCGACGGAGCCGCTGAAGTTTACGAATATCGCTGACCAGGTGGACGTGGTGGTGACCGCGCATGGCGGCGGAGTGGGCGGCCAGGCAGGGGCGGTGCGCATGGGATTGTCGCGAGCGATTTCGCGGTTTAATCCGGAGCTGCGGGCGGCGCTGCGCAAGAACGGATTTTTGACGCGCGATTCGCGAATGAAGGAACGCAAGAAGTACGGACAGAAGGGCGCGCGCAAGCGCTTCCAGTTCACGAAGCGCTAATTTTTGTGGCCCCGATTTGATCGGGGCCAATCGAGTTCCAGCGGGTTGACGCAAGTCAGCCCGCTGAGATCATGGCCGGCAAGAAGCCGGCAAGAGGCTGTTCTGTGGCGACGATTTGTTAAATGAAGCGGCGCCACCGCAAACAGCTATCCTATTAGGAGGTAACTTGGCAGTAGAAATTACGATGAAAGAGTTGCTGGAGGCCGGAGTCCACTTCGGTCACCAGACGCGGCGCTGGAACCCGAAAATGAAGGAGTACATTTTCGGCGAACGCAACGGCATCCACATTATTGATCTTCAGAAAACCCTCAAAATGTTCCGCGAAGCGAGCCGCTTCGTGGGCGAACTCTCCGCACAGGGCAGAACGGTTTTATTTGTGGGCACCAAGCGGCAGGCTCAGGAGGCGGTCGCCGAGGAGGCCAAGCGTTGCGGTGCGTTTTTCGTGAACCACCGCTGGCTGGGCGGCACGCTGACGAATTGGGCGACGCTGCAGAAATCCATCAAGCGGCTGAAGCTGCTGAAGGCCATGACCGAAGACGGCCGTATCAAAGAGCTTTCCAAGAAAGAGCAAGCCCGGCTGGATCGCGAGATGAAGCACCTGCATCAGAACCTCGAGGGCATCGAGAACATGACGCAGTTGCCGGACGCCATGTTCGTGATCGATTCCAACGCGGAAGAGATCGCCGTAAAAGAAGCGCGGCGCATGGGCGTGCCCGTCGTTTCCGTGGTGGACACGAATTGCGATCCGGACGTGGTGGACTGGATTATTCCCGGGAACGATGACGCGTTGCGCGCCATTCGCCTGTTTACGACCAAGATTGCGGATTCCGTGCTCGAAGGCCACAACGCTTACCAGCAATCGCAGGTGGCGGATCAGAAGGCCGCGGAAGATCAGGCACTGGTGGACGGCGTCGAGTACGTCGATACCAGCGCATACGAACAGTACGAAAAGCAAGAGGGCGACTTCGTCGAGGGTGTTGCGGAAACGCCGGCGGAGCCAGCCGAAGCCACTGTTCCTCCTGACGACGAGGAAAAGCGATAAAGCAATTGCGCGGGTAGGAAATTTGTGAGGCCCGCGCCGAGCGATTCGGTGCGGGCCGTTTTGTAGCTAGTAGCACCACAAGAAATTGCCAATCAGCAAAGAGAAAAAAGGATGAGTACACAACAGCCAGCAGTGCAAATCCCGGCACAACTCGTAAAGGAATTGCGCGAGAGAACGAACGCTGGTTTCGCGGATTGCCGCGCCGCGCTCGTGGAAGCGAACGGCGTCATCGAGAAGGCCATCGAGATTCTGCGAAAGAAAGGACAGGCCGCGGCCGCAAAAAAAGCCATGCGTGAAGCGTCGGAAGGGCTCGTGGGCAGCTACATCCACGCCGGGGGGAAAATCGGCGTGCTTGTGGAGCTGAATTGCGAATCTGATTTCGTGGCGCGCACGGATGCGTTCCAGCAGCTTTCGCACGACATCGCGATGCACATCGCGGCGCTGGATCCACGCTACGTGCGGCGCGAGGAAGTGACGCCGGAGATGCTCGAAAGAGAGCGCGATATTTACAAAGCGCAGGCGCTGGCGACCGGCAAGCCGGAGGCGGTCGTCGAAAAAATCGTGAACGGCAAGATGGAAAAGTTCTACGAGGAAAACTGCCTCTACGAACAGCACTACATCAAGGACGAGAGCGTCACCATTGGGGAGATGATCGCGCAGGCTATCTCCAAGTTGGGCGAAAATATTTCGATCCGGCGTTTCGTGCGTTTCAAGGTCGGCGAAGTAAGCGGCGGAGCCGCAGGGCCGGAAGCAGTGCCGGTGCCGGTGAAAGCATAATTCAAAGACAATTCGAACCAACCTTCAGCGTCCCGGTGTGAACCGGGACGCTTTTTTTAGAGTGCGGGAGCGTAGCTTCCGCACTCTAAATGTGCGGGCGCGAACATAGTTTGCTACAATTCACGGGATTTTAGACCGCGCGAACGGAGACTCATGGCATCCGCGAAAGCTGGGAAGAAGAGCTTGAAAAAGGGCAGGCCGGCGTATCAAAGAATATTGCTGAAGCTCTCCGGAGAATCGTTCCAAGGGCCGCAAGGATTTGGCATCCACGGCGAAACGATTCAAGGCATTGCGCGCGAACTGAAAGACGTGCACGCGCTGGGCGTGCAAACTGCGATCATGGTCGGCGGAGGAAATATTTTCCGCGGCGCGAGGCAAAAGGGTTTTGAGATCGACCGCGCGACCGGCGATTACATGGGCATGCTTGCTACGGTGATCAACGCGCTGGCGCTGCAGGACGCGCTCGAAAAAGAAGGCGTGTTCACGCGCGTGCTGAGCGCCATCGAGATGAAAGAGGTTTCCGAGCCGTTTATCCGGCGGCGCGCGATGCGGCACCTGGAGAAGGACCGCGTGGTGATTTTCGCAGCGGGGACGGGGAATCCCTATTTTTCGACGGACACGGCGGCCGCGCTGCGCGCGATGGAAATCAAGGCGGACGTGATCCTGAAAGCCACGCGCGTAGACGGAGTTTACGACGCCGACCCGGAACAAATTCCGGACGCGAAATTCTTTGCCGCGATTTCCTACCGCGAAGTACTAAATCAGAATCTGAAAGTGATGGACTCGACGGCGATTTCGCTGTGCATGGACAACGGCATGCCCATCGTGGTGTTCAACATGAACCGTCCGGGAAATATCAAGCGCGTGGTGTCCGGAGAGCGAGTGGGCTCGAAAGTTACGCCCGCGTAAGGAAAGTTCGTAGCCCCGACAGGGGTCGGGATCCTCGATCGACAGTTTTCTAAAGTTCAAAGATCGGAAAAGCCTACCCCTGAAGGGGTGAGCTACAGGGACGTTATGACGACGATGGGTACAGTGAAAGAGGCCATGGCGGCGGGCAGAACGCGGATGGAAAAAGCGGTGGACGATTTTCGCAAGGAGCTTGGCACGCTGCGAACGGGGCGCGCCAATGCTTCCATACTTGATGCCATTCGCGTGGACTACCACGGAACGCCCATGCCGGTGAATCAGCTTGGCACGGTGATGGCGCCGGAGGCCACGTTGCTCGTGATTTCACCGTGGGACCCAAGCGCGGTGCCGCTGATCGACAAAGCCATCCGGAGTTCGGACCTGGGACTGAATCCCACAAACGACGGCAAGGTGGTGCGCGTGCCAATGCCGGCGCCGACGGAAGAGCGCCGCAAGGAAATCGTGAAACACCTGCACAAGGTACTTGAGAACCACCGCACGGCGGTGCGCAACATCCGGCGCGACATTAAAGAAGCCATCGACAAGCTGGAGAAGGACAAGAAAATCAGCCAGGACGAACAGAAACGGGCGCTGGACGAACTGGAAAAAATCGCGCACGCGGAAACCAAAAAGATCGAAGATCTGTCGGCAGCGAAAGAGAAAGAAATTCTCGAGATTAGGTAGCGTCGTCTTGCTAGCTTAAAGTTTGCTCGCACGCGTTTCCACTTCCTTTTCCTCACGCGGCCACTCCTAGGCCGGCGGAACAAACGTAAAAAACTCCCACATGACAGGCGCGTTAGAGGCCGACGCTGGAAGTGTTTTCACACCCAAGCCTTCGAGGATCAGTCGAAGCACACTTTGGTGCTGGTAGAGAGTTGTAGACGAATATCCAGCCTTGGAAAACGCCGGGCTGACCAGCGCTGCCACGACGCGTCCGCCGCCATGCGTGTTGTCGTTCCCGGATTCGTCGAAGACGACGATCAAGAGGCCGTCCTTTTGAAAAGCGGAATTCTTGATCAGCGGATCGATGTTGGTCTTGAGCCAGGTATCCGCGGCATTAAGACTGCAATCGTGCGCGTCGTCACATAAGTTGGGCACGATGAAGGAAAAGTCCGGCAAACTCCCGGCGGCGAGGTCTAACGGGAATTGCGTAAAGGGCACGAGGTTTTGTTGCTGCGATGCGGTGTTCTGTACGTCGGCTATATAGGCCAGCGGGTTGTGCCGTACGGCGTAGTTTCCCGTGTCGCCACCGGTGTAACCTACGGACGGCAAGTCCTCGGCGTAGGATTTCCATGTCTTCCCCGCCGCTACCAACTCCCGCACCACGTTGTTCGCAGAAACCGGAAAACTCTGCGGTGTTTGGCTGTCGTCGTTTGTCAGCACTTGTCCGGTGGTCAACATCATGTAATTGCCGATGGATGGGTGCGTGTTGGCGTAATACTGCGTTGCCGAACCGTATTGCGTCATGAGGCCGTTCAAATACGGCGCCTGGCTGCTGCCTACGACGTTCGCGTAGTTGGTGTTTTCTTCCACAACGATCACAACATGGCCGAACGGGGCCGCTGCGGCCGTGGCGGTGACAACTATCGTGAGGGGGGCCGAGGCGGAGTTGCCTGCGTTGTCGCTCACTTTGACGGTGAACGGAAAAGTTCCTGCGGCCGTGGGCGTGCTGCTAATCACGCCGGTAGTGGCGGCGAGCGTGAGCCCGGTGGGAAGGGAACCGGAGCTAATGCTCCAGCTATAGGGGGTTGTGCCTCCGGTGGCCTGCAAGGTGGCGGAGTACGCAGTCTGTAGCTGGCCATTCGGCAAGCTCGTCGTGCTGATTTGCAATTGCGGTGGCGGTCCTGAGTTCACAGTGAGCGTGGCGGCGCTGCTGGCCACGCTCCCTGCCGAGTTGCTGACGACGACGCGAAATTGTGCGCCGTTGTCTGCGGCTGTCGTAGCCGGTATGGTGTAAGACGAAGAAGTCGCACCGCCAATGGTTGTCCCATCCTTCTGCCACTGGTAGCTCAAGGGGGGCGTACCCGTCGCCGCTACGGTGAAAGCCGCCACCTGACCTACAGACACGGTCTGGTTGTCCGGTTGGGCGGTAATCACGGGCGCTGCGGATGTCGATCCGCCGGAAGTTGTCCCCGAGCAGCCGCCCAAAAGGGAGCCTACAATGATTGCCGCCCAGGCGAACGCAGTCGAGCGCAAGAATAAAGAGATACGCATCAATGGAATCCTTGAGGGCAGGGCGTGTTTGACGGCGACGGATTCAAGCGCCGGTGAAGCCGATCCTCGGACGCGGTCCGTTTACGATTTCAACTTGAATTCAAGCTGGGGCTAGGTGTTCTTATGGACCGAGAATGGCCGCGTGCATTCGTCAGACTAAAGGGCGAACTGCTCACAAAGGCGAACAACTCTTGTTACATCGAAGAGGCGCTCGCTGTCAACACGGCATTCCACCGCGTCGAGGTGTAGTGGAGGACAGTCCGGTTCTAGATCTTCAGCGTAGGGGGTACCCCCCATTACACGCATGACTGTCAAAATAAAGGGCTTACAAAATGGGCATCTTGTTAAGCGGCTGAATCTAAAGAGCTTGCTTTTTTTGTGGTCATGTTGACACAGAAATAAGCACAAGCTGAAAACGAATTTCTCATCAAAGACAAAGTCTCGCAGGACGATTGGCTTATTCGTCGCGGAGTTATCTACAGGAATAAGTATAGCACATAGAAAAGGAATGTCAAGGAAAAGTTGCGGCGGGTCGGAGTTTCTTGTAACGGATTGAAAATCAAGGAGGCTTGACTTTGGTGGCGTCGAATGGGAGCGACGCTGCGATCAAGGTTTGGGGGTTGGAGGGGGAGCGGCGACTGAGGAAGCAGCGGGCTTGGCGGCTGGCCCGGTGGGTGAAGCGCGGTCGAGGGTAAAGCCCTGGGCTTGGTCGTTTTGGACGGCGCGGAGGAAGGCGTAGTAATCGGCGGCGCGGTCGGCAGGAACCTGCCGTTGTAGAAAGTTGATATGGCGCGAAGCCGAGACGGTCTGTCCCTTTGCGGAGTATTGGGAAGCGAAGGTGGCGTAATCGCGCACGACGGAAGAGCCGGTTGGCGGGGCGACGGTCGTCCCGGTGGGAAGATGTAGAGTCATGTGCGTCTCGACTTCAAGCGGAGTGCCAAGCTCGATGGGCGAAACGGCGACGCCCGGGGCAGGCTTTGCGGGCAGATCAGGCAATCCTAGCTGGGGAAGCAGAGCGGGGATGCGAACGGGCTTCTTCGACCAATCGACGAATTTGGGCTGGGTGATTTCGTATTCCACGGTGAAAGGTTCTTTTGTCGCGTAGGGATCGGATGCGGTGACGCCGGTCACTTGGCCGCGGAAGCCATCAGAGAGGGAGAGAAGCTGGGCGAGATCCTTCCATTTTTCTTTTGGCGACTTATGGAAGGTGAGCCGGAGAAGCAGTTCGTTGTCGCCACGCATGGAGTAGTGAACTTTGGCGTTGAGATTGCCGTCGGCGCCGAGAATGGCATCGACTCTTACACGCTGCGACGCTGGAAAGGGCAAGTCCTTGGAAATATCCTCCAAAAACGAAATGTCCGTCGTAGGATGCAAAGGTACTGCCACCCCACCGCGCATATTGGAAGCAATCATTCCGAATGGGGCGACTTCAACGGACGGATCGAGCCAAACTACGTGCGCGGCAAGGGCCGACATAACGAGAGGGTGGCTGAGAATTGAGGGAGTAGGAGGGGCAATCCGAGGGTGGGCACCGGAAAGAGTAAAAGCCGGCTGTGCCCGCAGCCCAACGGCGGTCGCGAGTGCGGACAACAGTACGCATTTTTCTTCCGGAGTGGCGTAGCCCGAGGACAAGATGTGTTCTGCTCCCCGGGACCGGAAGCCTGCGGAGTCCAACTGAAGATCAACTGTGGGTATGTTCTTAGAGACAAAATCGTAGAGGGCGCGGAGGTCGTCTTCCGGTTTGCCGCGGCCGTGGGTCAATTCGATAGCCTTGGCTTTAAGCTGAGGGGTAATCTGCAATGCCTTCTCGAATGATTTTTGCACCGCTATCTCAAACTCGGCCCAGCCTTTGAATGTGGTGAGAACAATATCCGATTCCACCGAAGCCAAGGGTAGGTCAAAGATCTTCCGTGACGTTTCGAGAGAACTCGAAGCAGTTGAATGGCGCTTCCACAAGTAAATGAGCCTCGCTTCGGCCGCATCCCCAGATCGTATAGTTTCGTAATCGTGCGCTGCAATGGAAGTAAAGGGCTTCGAGTCGCGCGACGCAGGCAGATCTATCTCAAAGGATTCTTGCGTGACGATCCCTCCACGCGCGAAGTCGTGGGAAAGCCAGAAGTCGGGAGCGAGGGGGTGGTGTGAAGTGGCGGTGATGATGCGGTATTCGAGGATGTCGCCAGGTGCGAGGCCGAGGATGCGGACCGATTTGACGCGGACATCCTCGTAAGCGGGGGCGTTGAGGACTGCGGGATTGGGATTGTCAGTGATAGCGCTGGGGAGAATGTCGGCGGTGCCGCCGCTGGGGTGAGTGATGTGAACGAGCGGGATTTCGATGGATTGGAAAGAGCGGTTGTAGTCGAAATTGATGCGCGCGAACTGGCGGACGCCAAGTTCGTTGTTGATGTGCACGCGAGTATGGACTTCCTTGCGGCTGTCGCCATTGACTTCGAAGCGGTAGTGGGTTTCTAGGAGCTCGATTTGAGCGGGGTTCTCTGGTTTCTCGGGAGGAGGCGAAGGCTTTGAGGCGGGTTTTTCGGATTGTTTTTGGGGAGCTTGCTGGGTTGGCGATCCAGGAGGAATAACAAGAGCAAATAGAAAAGACACTGCGAGCGCACGCAAGAGCGGATGGTAGGTGAGATGGAGTCGCAAGATGGCCCTCGCTGGCAGTTTAGAGCGAGGAGGAAAGTGCGTAAAGAGAGGGCTGCGGGCCGGTTGCCGGATCTGCACGAGTATTGAGACGGGTGCGAGGGAAAAAACAAAGAATTTTACGCAGAGGACGCAGAGAGCACAGAGTACTCAGAGGAAGAAAGACAGAAGAGACAAAGCAGTTCAGAGAAAGAAACCAGAAGGCGGCGGGTGCGTCTGAGAGCGTGATAGAGGCTGTTTGCGCGAGTGGCGTAAGGAGAATGCGAATGCGGCGTGTCGTGGCTAGTGTGATGGTGATGGCGTTGGAATTGTGCTTGGGGACGGCGCGGGCGGATAACCGGCCTGTGCCAAAGGGGCCGGACGAGGATGGTACGAAGCCGGCCCTCGTGAAGATTGCGGGCGAAGGGATGATGGATTCGCACGCGTTCCAATATCTCACTGAGCTGAGCGATGACATTGGCGCGCGCGTGACAGGATCGCCGTCGGAACGAAAGGCCGAAGAGTGGGGCGTGGGGAAGATGAAGGCCATGGGCCTCGAAAACGTACACAAGGAAAAATACCAGCTCTGGCGTGGATGGACGCGCGGCACGGCGCAAGGAGAATTGCTGCTGCCTGTTCGGCGGCCGTTGCACGTGGATGCAATGGGCTGGACGGGATCGACGCCAGCAGGGGGCGCGGAAGGTGAAGTCGTGGCCGCGAATCTCTTCGATATCGAAGAAGAGGTCAAACACACTTCGCGGCTTTCCGGAAAGATTGTGCTGGTGGTCATGAAGGGCGCTCCAAAGAAGGATGTGGATTCGCTGTTTGCCATCTATGGAGATTTCCTGAAGGCGGGCAGCAAAGCGGGAGCGGTGGCGGTGATCGGGGGCCAGGGAGGATCGAAGGCCGTGGGAATGAATCTTACGCACACCGGGATACTTGGCTTTGACGCTGATTTTGCTATGCCGGTGTTGTCGCTGACCGCCGAGGATCAAGGGCAACTCGAACGATACGTCGAGAACGGGAAAAAAGTGCGCGTGCGCTTTAACGTGCAGAATACGTTTACAAGCGGGCCGGTGGAGTCGGCGAACGTGGTGGGAGAAATTCGCGGGCGCGAGAATCCAGAGCAGGTGCTGGTGGTGGGCGCGCATCTGGATTCCTGGGACCTGTCGGAAGGAACGACGGACAACGGCACGGGCTCGGCAAGCGTGTTGGCGTCGGCCGAAGCGATTGTGCGTTCGGGGATGAGGCCGCGACGGACGATTCGCTTTGTGTTGTTCACTGGAGAGGAGCAGGGGCTGGATGGTTCGTTCGCGTACATGAAGCAGCATCAATCGGAGATGGCCAATCATTTGGGCAACCTGGTGCTGGATAACGGGCAAGGGCCGGTAAGGGAATTTCAATTAGGAGGGCGAGACGATTTGGTGGCGAGCTTTCAGCCGTTTGCCCGGTCGCTTTCGTCGATTCGCAATATTGGCGTGACCGACAAAGTGGAAAGTGGAACGGACACGCTGCCCTTTTCGATGGCCGGATTGCCGGGAATCAACATGGATCAGGATTCGCCCGAGTACAAATTCACGCATCACTCGGCAGCCGACGCGTTGGAAGCGGTGAACCCAGACGTGCTGGCGCAAAACGCCACGTTGATGGCGCTGGCGGCTTACTGGATTGCGGACCGGCCGGAGCGTTTTGCATCGCCATGGCCCGTGGAAAAGACCATGAAAATGCTGCGGGCCCAGCGCCAGGACGAAATGCTGAAGGCGTTTGGATTGTGGTCCAAGGAGTTTGCGGAAGCAGAAAAGAAGGAAGAAGCTCCGAAGTAGCGGGTTGGGACAAAAAAGATTTGAAAGATTGCGGGCGGCGCGTGACCAGCGTGGCGCCCGCAATCCTCTTTGAGCGGCCCAGAGAGCGTGGAACTGTGATAGAAACTCGTCCGTGGAGGACGGAAGAATGAAAACAAAGGCGCTGGGCCTGATGGTTTTTCTCTTGCTTTTCGGCTCGCAAGGCTGGACACAAGAGAAGGCGCAAGATCGCAGAAAGTTTCTCGATCCGAAGACACCGGTGAGCGATGATCCGCGACGCACCGTCGTGAAGCCGGGACCGCGAGGGCCGGAAGGCACGGTGGTTCTGCGCAATGGAAGAATCTTTGATGGCACGGGAGCGCCTGCGCGGGAGGGCACGCTAGTTATTGAGAGGAATAAAGTTGTAAAGATTCTGCTGCCCAGCTCGAACGAATGGCCGAAAGACGCGCACGTGGTGGACGTTTCGGGAAAGACAGTCCTGCCGGGCCTGATCGATCTGCACACCCACCTGACGTACCCGCTCAACCAGGAAGATATTGGAGTGGCGATGAACGATGCCGACGCGACGCTGCGAGCCGTCGAAAAGCTGCGCTATTTCATCGAGAGCGGAATCACGAGTGTGCGCGATGTGGGATCAAAGGGAGATGTGACGTTCCGGCTGAAAGTGTGGGTAGCTGAGAATCGGATTGCGGGGCCACGGGTGTTTCCTGCGGGCGCATTCATCACGGGCGAGGGCGGACACTCGACGGAGAACACTCCCGATGAAATCATCGGATTGATGGGCGCAACGCGGCTGGCCTCGGGGCCAGATGATTGGCGACAAGCGGTGCGGGAGCAATTCCATAAAGGTGCGGATGTCATCAAGCTGGGAAGCCACTTTTCTGCCGAGGAGGTCAAGGCCGCGGTTACGGAGGCGCACGAGTTGGGACTGAAAGTGACTGTGGATGCGGAGACGTTTTACATTCAGCGAGCAGTCGAAGCGGGAGCGGACACCATCGAGCATCCCTTGCCGCGAAGCGAAGAAACAATCCAATTGATGGCAAAGAAAGGAGTGGCGGCCGACCCGACTCTGATCCCATACCAAATCATTTTCGAGGAATGGGGCGGATACTTTGGATCGACCTCGCGGCGGTTTACGTTTTCGAAGGAAGCTAATTTGGAGATGCTGAAGCGTTTGCGGAAGGCCGGGATCAAGTGCGGAGTCGGCACGGACTTAATTTTGCATTGGTACCGCTACATGCCCGGGCCATACATCCGGGAGCTGAAGAATTTTGTGGAAGCGGGATGGAGCGTTCCGGAGGCGTTGGTGGCGGCGACAAAGACGAACGCGGAGATCTTGGATATGGATGACCGGCTGGGTACTTTGCAGCCGGGGAAGCTGGCTGACGTGCTGGTCGTGGACGGCAGGCCGGACGAGAATTTGGACGACTTGGCCAAGGTGGACCTGGTCATCCGAGATGGCTATGAGGTGGTTGAAGGAGGGCACTTGGCGGTTCCCCGGCATACGGCTGAGAAGCCTTGGAAGTCCGCGTCGGCACCAGCGGAGATGAAATCGGCGGTGCAGCACTAGGACTGACTTAACCGTATTAGTATCAATGGCATACGGGGTGTGCCGAGCGCCCGATGCCGGATAAGGATGCCATCCCGGATTGGGAAGCGGAACCCTGGATGGAGTCTCCCCCGTCCTAGGGGCATGGGCAAGAATCGTGCCAAGTGATTGATTTCCACAGAGATTTTTTGGCGGATTGTTGCGAAAGATTTGACAGAACGCGATTTCTTTCCTATACTTCGATGTTTGTCAGGGAAGATTTTGCCCTGAGTGGGGCGGCTCTAAGTTATGGGGAGCCGTTAAGTTGGAAGGGAATTATCTTCGGTCCCGGAACAATGCAAGACGGAATGGGACAGAAGAGCGGCCGGAATGGGGCGCCAGCCCCGCAAAGCCGAGTAAGCCTCTCCGAACTGAAGCCAAGAGAATAGTTCTCCCTCTTGGGGTGCGTACGGAGTTTCTTGCTGGTGGTATCTCCGGATTCGCAGTAGACCTTTCAGCACTGGACTGCACTCTCGCGATTTTGTGTGCGCGCCTTGCGGGAGAAGCGAAAATTCTTGCGCGCGATAGAGGGACGACTGTGCCGACGTTTTCGCAACTGGTAAGGATGGGACGTGAAGCGGTCCGGATGAAGACGAAGTCGCCCGCGCTGGCGGGCTGCCCGGAGAAGCGCGGCGTGTGCATTCGCGTGTACACACAGACGCCGAAGAAACCGAACTCGGCATTGCGCAAAGTGGCGCGCGTGCGGCTGACGAATGCGGTCGAAGTGACGACTTACATTCCGGGCATCGGGCATAACCTGCAGGAGCACTCGATCGTACTAGTGCGCGGCGGCCGCGTGAAGGATTTGCCGGGAGTTCGCTATCACATCGTGCGCGGAACACTGGACGCCGCGGGCGTCGAGAATCGCAAGCAGGGGCGGTCGAAGTACGGAGCCAAGCGGCCTAAGGCTGCACAGGCGAAGTAGGGTAACAGCTTCACAGTTGGGCGTGAAACGATTTTTGAAGGAGCGATAAAGAGCAATGCCACGCAAAGGACTTGTTTTCCGGCGAACGCAAGCGACCGACCCGGTCTATGCCAGCGACATTGTGGAGAAGTTCATCTGCTCGATGATGTGGGAAGGCAAAAAGTCGACGGCGCAGCGCGTGTTTTACGGCGCGATGGATCAGGTGGCGAAAAAGACGAACGACGATGCGTTGAAGATTTTCAAGAAGGCCATCGAGAACGTGAAGCCGCTGCTGGAAGTGAAGACGCGGCGCGTGGGCGGCGCGAACTACCAGGTTCCGGTGGAAGTGAATCCCTTCCGGAGGCAGTCGCTGGCGATTCGCTGGCTGCTGCAGTACTCGCGAGAGCGCGCCGGCAAGACGATGGTCGACAAGCTTGCGGATGAGTTGATTGACGCGGCGAACGCGCGTGGCGGAGCGATGAAGAAGAAGGAAGATGTACACCGCATGGCGGAAGCGAACAAGGCGTTCGCGCACTATCGTTGGTAGAAGGGCGCTAATGAAAAGGGCACCGGTAAGGGATAGGTGGTTGTCGTGAACGAAGCAGTCGCAACTCGAACAGGAGAAAAGAAAGCCGTTCCAGGAGCCATGGGCAGGGTATTCAAACTCGAAGACACCCGCAACATCGGGATCATGGCGCACATCGACGCCGGAAAGACCACGTCGACGGAGCGCATCCTGTTTTATACGGGTGTGACGTACAAGATCGGTTCGGTGGATGAAGGCACAGCCACGATGGACTGGATGGAGCAGGAGCGCGAGCGCGGCATTACTATCACCAGCGCGGCGACGACGGCTGCCTGGGATCGCTTTGGCAAGAAATATCGCGTCAATATTATTGATACGCCGGGCCACGTGGACTTTACCGTGGAAGTCGAGCGCTCGCTGCGCGTGCTTGACGGCGCGGTTTGCGTGTTCGATTCCGTCGCCGGCGTGCAGCCGCAGTCCGAGACGGTGTGGCGGCAGGCGGATAAGTACCGCGTCCCGCGCATCTGTTTTGTGAATAAGATGGACCGCATGGGCGCCGATTTTGACCACGTGATCGGCACTATTCGAAAGCGTCTTGGAGCTCACCCCGTTCCCCTGCAATTCCCCCTCGGCCGCGAAGATAATTTCATCGGAATCATCGATTTTCTGGAAGAGAAAGTGATTGTCTGGCTGGAAGAAACGCTGGGCGCGAAGTACGAAACTTTCCCCGTCGAGAAATTGTGGGACAAGGCTTTTGTGGATTCGCGGCCGGACGTTGCCGCGGCCTTAAAGGGCTCCGCCATCGACAAGAAGTTTTACGACGAACACCGCAACAAGGTTGTCGAATACATCGCCGATCACGATGACGAAGTCATCGCCAAGTATTTGAACGAAGGCACGCTTTCGCTGGATGAAATGCGCAAGTCGATTCGTAAATCGACACTCGCGCTGAAGATTGTTCCGGTGCTAGCGGGTTCGGCATTCAAGAACAAGGGCATTCAGCCGCTGCTCGACGCGGTTGTGGATTACCTGCCGTCTCCCGTGGACGTGCCGCCAGTAGAGGGCACGAATCCGGCGAATGATGAAACCGAATTGCGGCTGGCGCGCGACGATCAGCCTTTTGCGGCGCTGGCGTTCAAGATTATGTCTGACCCGTTCGTCGGCCATGTGACGTACATCCGCGTTTACTCAGGCGTGCTGAAATCCGGAAGCTACGTTTACAACTCGGCGAAAGGCACGCGCGAGCGCATCAGCCGCTTGCTGCAGATGCACGCCAACAAGCGCGAAGAAATCGAAGAAGTGTATGCCGGCGACATCTGCGCTTGCGTCGGACTGAAGAACGTAAATACCGGCGACACGCTGTGCGACGAGAACAAGCAGATCATTCTGGAGTCCATCGAGTTTCCAACGCCGGTGATTTCCGTGGCTATCGAGCCAAAGACCAAGGCCGACCAGGACAAACTGGGCGTGGCCATGCAGCGGCTGGCGCAGGAAGATCCGACGTTCCGCGTTTCGACCGAACCGGATACGGGGCAAACGCTGATTTCAGGCATGGGCGAATTGCACCTGGAAATTATCGTGGACCGCATGCTGCGCGAATATAACGTGCAGGCGAATGTGGGCCGTCCGCAAGTGGCGTACCGCGAAACGATTCGCAAGAAGGCTACCGCGGAAGGCAAGTACATCAAGCAAACCGGCGGGCGCGGCCAGTACGGACACTGCAAAATCGAGTTGCACCCGATTCCCAGTTCCAGCCACGAAAGCATGAAAGAGATGTCCACGGACGATCTCGACGCTCTGGCCAAGGAAGTGGTTGGCGGGCCGGCCGGCAAATGGAAGTTTGACAAAGAGCACCGTTTCCTGTTCATCGACAAGATTATCGGCGGATCGATTCCGCGCGAGTTCATCGCGCCGATCGAGGCAGGCATCCGGGAAGCACTGGACAACGGCATCCTGGCGGGCTTCACGATGGTGGACGTCGCTGCTGTTCTGGTGGACGGCAGCTATCACGATGTGGACAGCTCGGAAATGGCGTTCAAAATCGCGGGCTCGATGGCGTTCAAAGAAGCCTGCGCGAAGGCGTCGCCGGTGCTGCTCGAACCGATCATGAAAGTGGAAGTGGTTACGCCGGAAGAATACATGCAGCAGGTTTTTGGCGACCTCAACGCACGACGTTCGGCGATTCAGGGCACGGAAAACCGGGCGGGCAGCAACGTGATTCGCGTGGAAGTGCCGCTCTCGCAGATGTTCGGCTACGCCACGGATTTGCGCAGCCGCACGCAAGGACGCGCGACGTTCACCATGCATTTTTCGCATTACGCGGAACTTCCGAACAATCTGGCTGAGGAGATTGTCAAGAAGGCCCGCGGGGGGAAATAGTCGGTTTTCAGAGTTTTGCAAGACTTCGACTGAGGAGCAGAGGACGAAATGGCGAAGGAGAAATTCGAGCGCAACAAGCCGCACGTGAACATCGGGACTATCGGTCACATCGACCATGGCAAAACGACGTTGACGGCGGCGATTACCAAGGTGTTATCGAAGCACAATCCCAAGGTGGCGTTCCGCGCGTTCGACACGATCGACAACGCTCCGGAAGAACGCGAGCGCGGAATCACAATTGCCGTGTCGCACGTGGAGTATGAAACGGCGAACCGGCATTACGCGCACATGGATTGCCCGGGGCACGCGGACTATATCAAGAACATGATCACGGGAGCCGCGCAGATGGACGGCGCGATCCTGGTGGTGGCGGCGACGGATGGGCCGATGCCGCAGACGCGGGAGCACATTCTGCTGGCGCGGCAGGTGGGCGTTCCGGCGATCGTGGTGTTCCTGAACAAGTGCGACATGGTGGAAGACGCGGAATTGCTCGAACTCGTCGAACTGGAAGTTCGTGAACTGCTGAAGAGCTATCAGTTTCCCGGCGATTCCATCGCAGTGATTCGCGGTAGCGCGCTGCAGGCGCTGAACGGCGACGCGAAGTGGGAAAAGACGATTGACGAATTGATGGAAGCGGTGGACAAGAACGTGCCCTTGCCGGTCCGCGATGTGGATAAGCCATTCGCGATGCCGATTGAAGACATTTTCTCGATTTCTGGCCGCGGCACGGTTGTTACCGGCCGAATCGAGCGCGGCAAAGTGAAGGTTGGCGAAGAAATCGAAATCGTGGGCTTTCGTCCGACGCAGAAGAAAGTTGTGACGGGCGTGGAAATGTTCAAGAAACTTTTGGACGAGGGGCTCGCCGGCGACAACGTTGGTTTGCTGTTGCGCGGCACGGAAAAGGAAGACGTGGAGCGCGGGCAGGTGGTGTGTAAGCCGGGTTCGATCACCCCGCACACGAAGTTCAAAGCCGAAGCATACGTGCTGACGAAGGAAGAAGGCGGGCGGCACACGCCGTTTTTCTCCGGCTACCGTCCGCAGTTTTACTTCCGGACCACGGACGTAACCGGCGACATGAAACTGCCGGCAGGCGTGGAAATGGTGATGCCGGGCGACAACGTGAGCTGCGAAGTGACTCTGATCACGCCCGTAGCTTTGGAGAAGGGCTTGCGATTCGCGATTCGCGAAGGCGGGCACACCGTCGGCGCCGGCGCCGTGACCGAGATCATCGAGTAGGCTTGGAAAACTAAATGAGACAAGGCGACAAAATCCGTATTCGTTTGAAGGCGTACGACCACAGAATTCTGGACCAGTCTACACGGGAAATCGTGGAGACGGCCAAGCGTACCGGCGCGGACGTGGCCGGGCCGATTCCTTTGCCGACCACCATCAACCGCTGGACGGTCCTGCGGTCGCCGCACGTGGACAAGAAGTCGCGCGAGCAGTTCGAGATGCGTACGCACAAGCGGCTGATCGACATTCTGGAGCCGACACCGGATACGGTAGATGCGCTGATGAAGCTGGACCTGCCGCCGGGCGTGGACGTGGAAATCAAGGCCTTCGGGCACGCAGCAAAGTAAAAAAAGAAGCAACGAAGTAATGACGTAAGGAAACTCGAAGAGGCAGGACGCAGCCAATACCCTGGATGGCATGCTGCGAAAGAGAGACGAGGAAAATGGCGGTCAACGGAATCATCGGAGTCAAGCTGGGGATGACGCAAGTGTTTGTCGACGACGGCACGCTCGTCGGATGCACCGTCCTTCAGGCGGGGCCATGCGTAGTCGTGCAGCGGCGCACCAAGCAGACGGACGGATACGAGGCCGCGCAACTGGGCCTAGTGGAATTCGTCAAGCCGCAGCGTGTGAACAAGGCCATGACCGGGCATTTCAAGAAGGCCAACGTGGCGCCCATGAAGGTGCTGCACGAAGTGCGCATCGAGGAATCGAAGGACGAGACGAAAGTCGGCGACCGGGTGCTGGTGGAGAACTTCAAGACTGGCGAACTCGTGGACGTGAGCGGCGTGAGCAAGGGTAAGGGTTTTCAAGGCGGCGTGAAGCGCTGGCACTATGCCGGAGGCGATTCGACGCACGGCTCGATGCATCATCGCGCTCCGGGTGGCATCGGAGGCAGTTCGTTTCCGTCGCGTGTTTGGAAGAATCAGCACTTTCCAGGTCACATGGGAAACGTCAAGGTGAGCGCAAAGAACTTGAAAGTCGTGAAGGTAGACACTGACGAGAACCTGCTGCTGGTGCGGGGATCGGTGCCGGGGCCGAGCGGAGCTTACATTTTTATCCGCAAGGCCAAGAAAGCGAAGTAAGGCGGAGAAGAAGGAAGAAAGATTATGCCGGTCGTCGATGTAGTGAACTTGGATGGCAAGAAAGTCGGTCAGGTGGAGCTGGCGGACGCGATTTTTGGCGCGAAAGTCAACCAGCACCTGCTGCACGAAGCTTCGCGCTGGCACTTGCGCGGTCTGCGTGCGGGCACGCACAAGGTCAAGGAAAAGAGCGAAGTCAGCGGCGCAGGCCGCAAGCTTTGGAAGCAAAAGGGCACGGGCCGCGCGCGCGTCGGCTCGATCCGGTCGCCTCTATGGCGTCATGGCGGCACGGTTCACGGACCAAAGCCACGCGATTACAGCTACGCGCTGCCGAAGAAGATGCTTCTCGGTGCGCTGCGCTCGGCGCTTTCGGCAAAACTGGCAGAGCAGAAGCTGACGGTTGTGGATGCGTGGAAATTGGATACGCACAAAACCAAGGCGCTTCTCGAAGTGCTGGAAAAGCTGAACCATACGAAGTCGGCGTTGCTGGTAGCCCATGGCGAGAACCGCAACCTGGAACTGGCGAGTCGCAACGTCGAAGGCGTCATGCTGGCCGCGCCCAATGTTCTGCAGCCTTACGACGTGCTGAAGCACGACTTGCTGGTGCTCTCTAAGGACGCGGTGACACGACTGAGTCATTCACTTGATCCGGAGAAGAAGCCGGTGGTAGTGCCGGACGTGGAGACGATTGCTCCTGCGGCAAAGCCGGTGAAAAAGGAAGCGGCGCCAAAGGCGGCAGCCAAGAAACCAGCAGCAGCAAAGAAAGCCGCGAAACCAGCAAAGAAAAAGGGGAAGGGATAAGCCATGTCAACCCCTCACTACCAGATTATTCGGCGGCCGATCATTACGGAAAAGGGCCTGGGCGTGAAAGAGACGCAGCACACGGTGGTGTTTGAAGTATCGGCCGGCGCCACGAAGACGCAGATCAAGGAAGCCGTGCAGCAGATTTTCAAAGTGAAGGTGGCCGGCGTCCGCACGGCAAATTTTGTCGGCAAAATGCGCCGCCGTGGCCAGAACGAAGGCTACCGGCGCGATTGGAAGAAAGCATACGTGAAGCTCGCCGAAGGCGAAAAGATGATCGAGTACGCGGAGAATTTGTAGGACCGGGACAGTTTGAGAAGTAAGGCATTAAGAAGGTAAGAGGCTGCGATGGGACTGAAGAGCTTTAATCCATACACGGCGTCGCGACGGTTCATCACCGTCGTGGACAAAAGCCACATCACCAAGCAGGAGCCGGAAAAGGCGCTGCTGGAACCGAAAAAGCGGTCGGGCGGCCGCAACAATCATGGCGAGGTCGTGATCTGGCACCGCGGCGGGGGCCACAAGAAGGCCTACCGCAAGGTGGACTTCCGGCGCGACAAGCTCGGCGTGCCCGCGAAAGTGGCGGCGATCGAATACGACCCGAATCGCAGCGCGAACCTGGCGCTGCTGCACTACGCTGACGGGGAGAAGCGCTACATCCTTCATCCGGTGGGATTGGAAGTGGGCGCAACGGTCTCGACCGGCGAAGGGTCGGACATTCTTCCCGGCAATGCGTTGCAGTTCAAGCACATTCCCCCCGGCACGATGGTGCATAACCTGGAGCTGTATCCCGGGCGCGGCGGACAAGTGGTGCGTTCCGCGGGCGGCTCGGCGCAATTGCTGAGCAAGGAAGGCGAGGTAGCTCTTGTGAAGTTGCCTTCCGGGGAAGTTCGTAAGTTTTCCGTGGAGTGCATGGCCACGGTTGGCCAGGTTGGCAACCTCGACCATGAAAACGAAACCTTCGGCAAAGCCGGGCGCACGCGATGGCGCGGCATCCGGCCGACGGTTCGCGGCGTGGCCATGAACCCCGTGGATCACCCGCACGGAGGCGGCGAAGGCAAGGTCAAGGGCAATCATCCGCAGACGCCCTGGGCGTTCCCGACGCTGGGCAAGAAGACGCGGCACAACAAGCGCACCGACAAGCACATTGTCGAGCGCAGGAAGTAAAGCTGGAAAGTTTTACTGAGGCGAGAAATCTGGCGGCGAACTGAGATCCGCCCGGTGAGAGTAAAAATGATGCGAGCGACACGCACAACACGAACAGCAGCACGGCGCGGCCGGCTGGTGAAGCGCACCGCGAAACGCGGGGCGAAGCGCGCAACCGCAAAGAGCGCGAAAGCGGCGCGTCCGTTGGTCAAGGCAGTTGTGGCTCCGCCGGAGCCGGTGCTTTACAAGCTGTGCAAGCCGGGCTGGGCGGTCATCGTGGAGCGGATTGCCAATGCGCAGGGCACGCGGTTTGTCTGCCCGTTCTGCCCGAAGTCGCACCGCGTTCCCGGGCCGGTTCGAGGATTCAAGAAGATTCGGCGGGCACAATGGGGCCGGTTGCGCCGAGTGGAGGAATAGGGAATCGATGGCACGCTCACTGAAAAAAGGGCCGTTTGTGGACGGCCACCTGCGCGTAAAGGTCGAAGGGCTAAATACGCGTAACGAAAAGAAAGTGATCAAGACGTGGTCGCGGCGTTCGACGATCGTGCCGGAAATGATCGGGCACACCATCGCCGTGCACAACGGGAAGAAATTCATTCCGGTGTATGTGACGGAACAGATGATCGGGCACAAGCTGGGCGAGTTCGCGCCAACACGTTCGTTCAAGGGCCACGGAGTGAAAGCGGCGCTCGAGAAGGCTGCGGGCCCGGCACCAGCAGGAGGCGGCGCAGTACCAGCTGCAGCAACACCCGCGGCGCCGAAGGCATAAATCATGGCTGACGTGCAGACACAAAACGCATTGATTGAAGCACACGCTCTGGCGCGGCACGTTCGAATGTCGCCGCAGAAGGCGCGGCTGGTGATGGACCTGATCCGCGGGCAGAAGGCGCAGGACGCGTTGCAGACGCTGAAGTACACGCCAAAACGCGCCGCGAAGCACATTGAAAAAGTGCTGCGCAGCGCGATAGCCAACGCGGAACGCAAGGCGGATGACGCCGGTGCGCCGCTCGACGTGGACCAATTGTTCGTGGCGCAGTGTTTCGTGAATGAAGGGCCGCGCTGGAAGCGCCTGCGTCCCGCGCCGATGGGCCGGGCGTTTCGCTACCAGAAGCGCACTGCGCATCTTTGGGTGGGCGTGGCCGAGCATCACGTGGCGGCCGCGGAACGCGTGGCAGCCAACGTGGCGGAAGCGGAAGCGCAGAAGGGCGTGCGCGGCACGGCGCGCCGTGTTCGCAAGGCTTTAACCGGCAAGCAAGCGCCACCGAAAAAGGGAAAGAAGTAAGAGGTAAGGAGACCGAGAGTGGGACAAAAGACGCACCCGTATGGATTCCGGCTGGGCTACAACAAGCCGTTTAAGTCGCGTTGGTATGCCGACAAGGAGTATGCCGATCTTCTCCACGAAGACGTCAAGCTCCGCAAGGAGTTGAAAGAAAAGCTAAAGAGCGCGGGCATCAGCTCGATCGATATCGAGCGCGCGGCGAATAAACTGGTGGTGCGCATTTATACCGCGCGGCCGGGCATCATCATCGGGCGCAAGGGCGCAGAAATCGACAAGCTGAAGCAGGACGTCCAGAAGCGCACCAAACGCGAAGTGCACATCGACATCCAGGAAGTGCATCGTCCTGAATTAGACGCCACGCTGGTGGCGGAATCGATTGCTTTACAACTGGAAAAGCGCGTGGCGTTCCGGCGCGCGATGCGCAAAGCCGTGGATTCGGCGCTACGTTTCGGCTGCAAAGGCATCAAGGTGCGCGTGGCCGGCCGGCTGAACGGCGCTGAAATCGCGCGCAAGGAATGGTACCTGCAGGGGCGGCTACCGCTGCAAACGCTGCGCGCGGACATTGATTTCGGCACGGCGGAAGCCAACACCACCTACGGAGTGATTGGTGTGAAGTGCTGGGTCTACCAGGGCGAGAACGTGCCCAAGAAAGCGTCGAAGATTCAGAAGGAACGCGAGACTGCCGCTGCGGTGGCGTAAGCGGCGAGCGGTTAACGAAATCAGGGAAGCGAGAACAAAGCGATGTTGATGCCGAAGAAAGTAAAGTACAGAAAGCAGATGCGCGGCCGGCGTAACGGCAAGGCCTGGCGCGGCGGAGATTTGGCGTTCGGCGAGTATGGATTGAAAGCCATGGAAAACGCGTGGATCACCGACCGGCAGATTGAAGCGTCCCGTGTGGCGATTACGCGGTTCATCAAGCGCGGCGGGAAATTGTGGATCCGGATTTTCCCGGACAAGCCGTTCACCAAAAAGCCGGCGGAGACCCGTATGGGCAAGGGCAAAGGCGCGCCGGAGAAGTGGGTTTCGGTGGTGAAGCCGGGACGCATCATGTTTGAGATGGCTGGAGTGGACGAAGCGACAGCCAGGGAAGCTTTGGGACTGGCGGCGCACAAACTGCCCATTCCCACGAAATTCGTATCCCGCGCAGGAGGGTTTTAACGATGCCGCGGCGCATTGACAAGATTCGCGAAGCGGGCGTGGACGAATTACTGGCCCAGGAGAAAGACCTGACGGAGACGATTTTTCGGCTGCGCTTCCAGCTTTCAACGGGACAGGCGGAGGCGCTGAAGCGGCTTCGGGAAGCGAAAAAAGATCTGGCGCGGGTGAAGACACTGGTTCGCGCGCAAGAGCTGAAAGCAGGGAAGGCGTAATGACAACCGAAACGCAAAATGCCCCGGTTGCCGAGCGCGGCGAGCGAACTGTCCTCACCGGCAAAGTAACCAGCGCGAAGATGCAAAAAACGATCGTGGTGGAAGTGCAGCGGCTGGTGCAGCACCCCAAGTACCGCCGGGTGGTGTGCATCTCGAAAAAGTTCTACGCGCACGACGAAAACCGCCAGGCCAAGCCCGGCGACACGGTGCGCATCGTGGCTTCGCGGCCGCTTTCCAAGTTGAAGCGCTGGCGGTTGAAAGAAGTGCTGACGCGGAACGCGTCGGCCTAGTAAGAGAGACAGGGGAGCAGACCAATGATTCAGATGCGAACCTGGCTGACGGTGGCCGACAATTCCGGCGCGCGCAAGCTGACCTGCATCATGCCGGTAGGCGGCGACGCGGGATTGAAGGCGGGCCTCGGCGACGTAATTACCGCCGCGGTAAAGGAAGCGACACCGGAAAGCCAGGTCAAAAAAGGAAGCGTGGTGAAAGCGGTGGTGGTGCGGATGCGGAAAGAGCGGCGGCGCAAGGATGGCACGTACATCCGGTTTGACGACAACGCCGCGGTGCTGATCAACGATGCGGGCGAGCCTGTGGGGACGCGCGTGTTCGGCCCCGTAGCGCGCGAACTGCGCGAGAAGAAATTCACGAAGATTGTTTCGCTGGCTCCGGAGGTTTGGTAGGCCATGACACTGAGACACGAAAGAGCCGAGCGGCACGCCATTCAGATTCGCAAGGGCGATAACGTCAGGGTGATTGCCGGGAAAGACGCCGGCAAGAGCGGGCGCGTGCTTTCGATCAACGCGAAGAAAAACACCGTGGTGGTCGAGCACGTGGGCATCATCAAGCGTCACACGCGTCCCAACCCCTCGAAGAACATCAAGGGCGGGATCGTGGAGAAAGAAGCGGGAATCAACGTCTCGAACGTGATGGTGGTCTGCGGGAGCTGCGGCAAGCACACGCGGATTGGCCACACGATTCTGCCGGACGGCACGAAAGTGCGCAGTTGCCGGCATTGCAACACGACGCTGGACAAGTAAAAGGATAGGCAGAGAAGGCGATGAAGAGCCGATTGCAGGAAAAATACCGAACGGAGACGGTGCCCGCGCTGATGAAGCGCTTTGGCTGGAAGAACATGATGGCCGTGCCCAAGTTGAAGAAAATCACGGTCAACATCGGTCTCGGCGAAGCCAGCCAGAACGCCAAGCTGCTGGATACGGCGGCGGTGGAGCTTGGCCAGATCACCGGGCAGAAAGCAGTGATCACGCGGGCGAAGAAATCCATTGCGAATTTCAAGATTCGCAAGGGCATGCCCATTGGCTGCGCTGTGACGCTGCGCGGCGACTACATGTACGAATTTCTCGACCGCCTGTGCAACGTGGTGCTGCCGCGTGTGCGCGACTTCCGAGGCTTGCCGCAGAATTCCTTCGACGGCCGCGGAAACTACACGCTGGGGCTGAAAGACCAACTGGTGTTTCCAGAAATCGATTACACGCGCGTGGACAAGATCAAGGGCATGAACATCACCATGACGACCAGCGCGAAGAACGATGAGCAGGGTCGTGAGCTGCTCAAAGGGCTCGGGTTTCCGTTCCGCGAAAAAGGGGTGGCGCAATAAATGGCACGCACAGCAAAAATCGCTAAGTCGCTCAAGAAGCCGAAATTCAAGGTGCGGGTCCGCAACCGCTGCCGCTGCTGCGGCCGCGCGCGAGGGTATATCCGCAAGTTTCAGATGTGCAGAATCTGTTTCCGCGGTATGGCGCTGAAGGGAGAAATCCCCGGTGTCGTGAAAGCCAGCTGGTAGCCGCCGCGGTAAGCGGTGCCAGGACAGGAGATACATGCAGACGGACCCAATAGCCGATTTTCTGACGCGCCTCCGCAACGCGGCGGCCGCCAAGCACCAACGCGTCGACGTTCCAGTCTCGAAGCTCAAGACGGAAATCGCGCGCATCCTGAAGGAAGAGGGCTACATCTCGACCTACAAGCTGGTGGACGAGAACAAGACGCGCAAGATGCTGCGTGTTTTCCTGAAGTACACGCCGGACCGCCGCAGCGTAATCACCGGGTTGAAGCGCATTTCGCGTCCGGGCGCGCGCGCGTATCTCGGAGCGGCCGATATTCGCCCCGTGGTGGGCGGGCTGGGCATCAGCATTATGACCACGCCGAAGGGTTTGATGAGCGGGCGCACGGCGCGCAAAGCGAAAATGGGCGGTGAGATTCTGTGCGAGGTTTGGTAAGCGGTATTTCTAGTCAAGGAAAATAGAGAAGATGTCACGCATCGGACAAAAACCAATTCCATTGCCTGCGGGCGTGAAGATCGGCCTGCAGAGCGGGAAAATTGACGTGCAAGGACCGAAGGGCAAGTTGTCCTTCGCGATCCCGCAAGGCATCACGTTTGAGCAAAAAGACGGCGTGTTGACCGCCCTTCGCGCAACCGAAGAACACCGCGCCCTTCACGGACTGGCGCGCGCGCTGGTCGCCAACGCCGTGCATGGCGTGACCTCGGGCTTCAAGAAGGAGCTCGACATCGTGGGCGTCGGTTATCGCGCCGAGCTGAAGGGCAAGACGGTTTCCTTCGCGCTTGGCAAGTCGCACCCGATCAATTTTCCGATTCCGGAAGGCATTCAAGTCGCCGTGGAAAAGCAGACGCACATCATCGTGAGCGGCGCGGATAAGGGCCAGGTCGGGCAGGTCGCCGCGGACATGCGCTCGCTGCGTCCGCCCGATCCGTACAAGCAGAAGGGCGTGCGCATCACCGGCGAACGTTTGAAGAAGAAGGCCGGCAAAGCTGGAGCAAAGGCTGGCGGCGCGGCGTAATTGGAATTTTGCACGATTGTGGATTAGGAGAAACGACAGTGGCATCGGCAAGAGTTCGCAAGCTATCGAGGGATTTGCACCGCCAGCGCGTTCATGCGCGCGTGCGCACCAGGGTCGAGGGCACGGCGGAGCGCCCGCGCCTGTGCGTGTACCGCTCGCTGGGACACATTTACGCGCAGGTGATCGACGACCGTTCAGGCCAGACGCTGGTTTCCGCCAGTTCGATTGACGGCGAATCGAAAAAGAACTTGAAGGGCGGAGGCAACGTCGCGGCGGCAAAAGTGATCGGCAAAACGATCGCCCAGCGCGCCAAGGCCGCCGGGGTGAGTAAAGTCGTGTTCGACCGCGGCGGATACAAGTATCACGGCCGCGTCAAGGCGCTCGCGGATGCGGCGCGGGAAGCGGGGTTACAGTTCTAAGCCTATGTCGAAGCAAATTTTGCGGGACAGTCTAGCGGTTCGCCGGCTCCTGGAAGTGAATCCTACGGAGCTGAAGGATGACGTGATCGCCATCAACCGCGTCACCAAGGTCGTGAAGGGCGGCAAGAACCTGAGTTTCTCGGCGCTGGTGGTGGTCGGCGACAGCCACGGCCATGCGGGATTCGGCATGGGCAAAGCACGCGAAGTGCCCATGGCGATCAAGAAGGGCATCGAACAGGCGAAAAAGAATCTGATCAAGCTGAACATGAAAGGCTCGACGATTCCGCACCAGGTCTTAGGACGTTACGGCTCGGCGCAAGTGCTGCTCAAGCCCGCGTCGGAAGGCACCGGCGTGATCGCCGGCGGTCCGGTGCGCAAGGTGATGCAGGTGGCGGGAATCACCAACGTGCTGACGAAATCGATCGGCACGTCGAACCCGCACAACGTCGTCAAAGCCACTTTCGCTGCGCTGCTTGGCTTGAAAGACATCGCGCACGTTGCGGAAACGCGCTCGAAGACAGTGGAAGAAATCAGCGGCAAGCCGCCCAAGGAAAAAGCCGCGGCGAGTGAGGGCGACTAATGCCAGGGAAAAAGGCGGCGCACACAAAGAAGACTCCCGTCAAGGCCTATAACCGGACGGCGCATGATGGCAAGAAGTCCGGCGGCACGGTGAAGATCAAGTGGGTGGTCAGCTTTATCAGCTGCACCGACGACATGCGTCAAACCATCCGCGGCCTCGGCTTGCGGAGAATGCATCAAGTGGTCGAGCGCCAGGATACGCCGGCGGTACGCGGCATGATCCACAAGGTGCGGCACCTCGTAGAAGTCGTGGAGTAGAGAGATGGCGAAGAAGAGTTCAAGCGGCCCGAGAGGAGCCCGCAAGCGCGGTCAACACAAGCCGGCGAAACCGGTGTCGAAGGGACGGCGGTCGTTTACGCTCGCGAATTTGCAGCCGCCAGCAGGCTCGCGCCAGCGCAAAGTGCGCGTTGGCCGCGGCATGGGTTCGAAGCTCGGCAAGACCGCAGGCTCCGGCAACAAAGGTCAGAAGTCGCGCCGCGGCTATTCGCGGCGCCGCGGTTTTGAAGGCGGGCAGATGCCGCTACACCGGCGTATGCCGAAGCGCGGCTTTCACAATCCGTTTGGCGTGACGTACTCGGTCGTGAACCTGGCGGAGTTAAATGTTTTTCCGGCGGGCGAGACAGTGACCCCTGAGTTGCTGCGCGCGCACGGTTTTGTGCGCCGCGCCACGGACCCCATCAAGATCCTCGGCGATGGCGAGCTGACGAACAAGCTGGCGATTCACGCGCAGGCGTTCAGCGCGTCGGCGAAAGAAAAGATTACCAAGGCGGGCGGTACGTTCGAGGTTGTAGCGTAGATCAGAACTCGCAGAGAACAGGCATGAAGCGATTTATCGAAGCCGTGAAGAACATGTTCCGCATCGAAGACTTGCGGAACCGTGTGCTGTTCACGCTGGCCCTTTTGGCGGTCTATCGCATCGGCGCGCACATTCCCACACCGGGAATCAATGCGGCTGTCTTGGAGCAAATGTTTCAGCAGTCAGCCGGTTCGGTTCTGGGCATCTTTGATTTGTTCAGCGGCGGTAACTTCCGCAAGCTGACGATTTTCGCGCTCGGCATCATGCCGTACATCACGTCATCGATCATCCTGCAATTGATGACCGTCGTATTTCCGTATCTCGAGCGGCTGCAGAAAGAAGGCGAACTCGGGCGGCGAAAAATTACGCAGTATACGCGCTACCTGACGATCGTTTTGAGCATCATTCAGTCGTTCACGATCGCGCAGACTTTGCAAGCGGCCGCCGGCCCCAACGGCCAGTCGATGGTCTACCATCCCGGATGGGGATTTACGCTGATGACCATCCTGACGCTGACCACTGGTTCGGCGTTCATCATGTGGCTCGGCGAGCAGATTAGCGAACGCGGCATCGGCAACGGGATGTCGCTGATCATCTTCGTCGGCATCGTCGTGGGACTGCCACGCGCGGTGGTGGACTTGTATGAAAAAGCCCGGACGCAGGCTTGGGGGCCGTTTACGCCCCTTGCGCTCGTGCTGCTGATCGCGCTGATGATCGCGGTGGTCGCGTTCATCGTCTTTGTGGAAGGTGGGCAGCGGCGCATTCCCGTGCAGTACGCCAAGCGCGTTGTGGGGCGCCGCGTGATGGGCGGGCAATCCTCGTATCTCCCGCTGCGCGTGAACTCCGGCGGAGTGATTCCGCCGATTTTTGCGAGTTCGCTGCTGGCGTTTCCGGCCACCGCCGCGCTGATGTTTGGAACGCGCTGGCCGTTTGTGAAAAACATCGCGGAGGCCCTGAAGTGGGGCGAGCCGCTGTACACCTTGATTTATGTGACGCTGATTTTGCTGTTCGCGTTTTTCTACGTCGGAATCGTTTTCAATCCGACGGAACTCGCGGACAACATGCGGAAAAACGGCGGGTTCATTCCCGGCATCCGGCCCGGCCGGACGACTTCCGAGCACGTCAGCAAGATTCTGAAGAGGCTGACGTTTATCGGCGCCGTTTACCTGGCGCTGGTTTGCTTGCTTCCGGAATGGATGATCGCGGGCATTCACTTGGACCATCTGGGCTGGGGGATCGGGTCGTGGTTTGACCGCCACTTCCCGGTCTGGTTTCTGAAAGGATTGCAGGTCAATTTTTATTTTGGTGGAACGTCTCTATTGATCGTAGTGGGCGTGGCCATGGATACCGTGCAGCAACTGGAGGCACAACTGGTCATGCGGAACTACGAAGGGTTCGCTCGGAAGGGCCGGTTGCGCGGTCGGCGGTAACGGGAGAGAACCAGGGTGGCTCCGGATACACGGCACCCCGATAAACTGGACCGCGCCGTGATTTTTCTCGGGCCTCCGGGCGCGGGGAAGGGCACGCAAGCAAAGGAATTGGCCAGGAAGTACGGCGTGCCGCACCTTTCGACGGGTGACATGCTTCGCGAGCATGTCAGCAAGGGCACGCCGCTTGGCATAAAGGCCAAGCCGATCATGGAGCGCGGCGACCTGGTTCCGGATTCCCTGGTGCTGCAGATGATCAGGGAGCGCATCGAGCGGCCGGATTGTTCGCACGGTTTTGTGTTTGACGGGTTTCCGCGGACGGTGGCCCAGGCGAAATACCTGGGCGAATTGCTGAAGCAACATGGTTACAAGCGGCCGTTCGTGATTCACCTGGCCATCGATCCTTCGATTTTGCTGCGAAGGCTGACCGGGCGAAGGACCTGCAAAGTGGGCGGCGAGATTTATAATATTTACGAGCGCCCGCCCAAGGTCGACAGCATTTGCGATAACGACGGCGGCGAGCTGATCCAGCGGCCGGACGATCGCGAAGAAGTCATCGGGCCCCGATTGCAGGCGTATGAGAAGCAGACGGCGCCGCTGGTGGCGTATTACGCGCAACGGGGTCTGCTGCACACCATTGACGCGTCTAAGTGCGTGGACGAAGTCGGGCGTCAGGTGCTGCAAGGCGTGCAGAGCGTGCGCGGGGCGCGATAGAGCCCGCGGAGACGGGCCCGGCTTGGGCCGCTGAACTGGGTCCGGAAGGACCCTGGAAAGATTGATGGCGATTCACCTGCGAAGCGCGGAAGAACTGGAAAAAATGCACCGCGCCGGACTTTTCGTGCACGAAGTCTTGACGGCTTTGCGCGATGCCGTGAAGCCGGGAATCACGACGATGGACCTCGAGAAGATTGCCGAGGAAAAAATCGCCGGAAGGCCGGGCAAGGCGGCGTTCAAGGGATATCGCGGTTATCCCTGCGTGCTGTGCACGTCGGTGAACAACGAGATCGTTCACGGAATTCCGTCGCCCAAACGCAAGTTGCGCGAAGGCGACATCGTCTCGATCGATTTCGGGATGGAAGTGGACGGTTACTACGCGGATTCGGCGGTTACCGTCCCCGTAGGGAAGATTCGGCCGGAGCTGCAGAAACTGCTGGATGTGACCCGGGAGTCGTTGGACCGCGCCATCGAGAAGATGCGCGCGGGCAACCGGCTGGGCGACGTCGGCCACGCGGTGCAGAGTTGGGTTGAAGAAAACGGCTTTTCGGTGGTGCGCGAGTTCGTCGGGCATGGGATTGGAACGAAGATGCACGACGAGCCCAACTTGCCGAACTACGGCGACGAGGGACGCGGCGCGCGGTTGCAAGAGGGCATGGTCATCGCGGTCGAGCCGATGGTGAATGCGGGCAGCCCGGAAGTGCGCATGCGGGACGAATGGGTGGCGGAAACGGCGGATGGCAGCCCCTCGGCGCACTTCGAGCACACCGTGGCGGTTACCGCCAACGGGCCGTGGATTCTGACGCGGCCGAAAGAGATGACCGGGCCGTCGTGGTGAGAGTTACGGTGGCTGGTTTTTAAAGCAGTTTGGGTAAGCACGGGAGAATATGGCAAGACCCATTCGCGAGGAAAAAAAGAAAGGCGACTCCGGGAATTCCAAGGAGGACGCCATTGAAGTGATGGCGACGGTGATCGAGCCGCTGCCAAACGCGATGTTCCGCGTTGAGCTGGAAAACAAGCACCAGGTGCTGGCTCATGTTTCCGGCAAGATGCGCAAGAATTTCATCCGGATTTTGGCGGGAGACAAAGTTGCGGTGGAGCTTTCGCCATACGATTTGACGCGCGGCCGGATTGTGTACCGCTACAAGTAGTTCGGCGAGTGAGGAACGGGGATTATGAAAGTACGGGCATCGGTAAAAAAGATTTGTGACAAGTGCAAGGTGATCCACCGGCGCGGCGTGGTGCGGGTGATTTGCGTCAACCCGAAGCACAAGCAGCGTCAGGGATAAGGTTTTTTCGAGGAGAATGGCATGGCACGTATCGCAGGTGTAGATCTTCCGGTGCAGAAGCGCCTTTGGGTCGGGCTGACCTCGATCTATGGCATTGGGCAGGAGCGCGCGAAGAAGCTCGCGGCCAAGGCGAATGTCGATCACACCAAGAAGATTCGCGACTTGACGGAAGATGAAATCAATCACCTCCGCCAGGCCATCGAACAGGAAGGCCGCGTGGAGGGCGATCTCCGCAAGGAGATTCAGATGAACATCCGCCGGCTGATCGAAATTCAGGCCTACCGCGGGATCCGCCACCGCCGGAACTTGCCGGTGCGCGGCCAGCGAACGCACACCAACGCGCGCACCCGCAAAGGTCCGCGGCGCGGCGCCGTGGCGGCGAAGAAGAAGGTTCTGGGCAAGAAGGGCTAGTGATTTTTTGGAGTGCGGGAGCTTGCTCCCGCTTTTCCTGCGGTTAGAGTTTTCAAGTATTTCGAGGAATGGAGTGAATCGTGGCAAAAGAGCAGCAAAAGAATGCAGCGCCGGACGCGGCAGTAGCACCGGGAAAACCGGCGGCGGCAGCGAAGCGCAAAAAAGAATTCAAGAAGAAGCGCGAGCGCCGCGTTATTCCACACGGCGTGGTGTACGTCGCGGCGTCGTTCAACAATACGCAGATTTCCATCACGGACACGGATGGCCGCGTCGTGTGCTGGTCCTCGGCGGGTGCGATCGGCTTCAAGGGATCGCGCAAGGGGACGCCGTACGCCGCGCAGCAGGCCTCGCTGGCTGCCGCGGGCGTGGCGCGCGACCAATACGGGATGAAGAGCGTGGAGGTCCGCGTGAAGGGTCCCGGCTCCGGACGGGAATCCGCCGTGCGCGCGCTGGCTGCGGCCGGACTGCACATCGTCGTGATTCGTGACGTCACGCCGATTCCGCACAACGGCTGCCGTCCCCCGAAGCGCCGTCGCGTGTAGACAGGCATTCTTGTCTGTCCGCTTCGGAGCGGCAGACAAATTCGGACAGGCAGGAATGCCTGTCCCACAGAGTTCGAGAGTTTTGGGAAGGGAGAATAGAAGTTGGCAAGACACCGAGATGCAGTCTGCCGCCTGTGCCGCCGGGAAGGGCAGAAGCTTTTTTTGAAAGGCTTGCGTTGCTTTACGGAGAAGTGCGCCATCGAGAAGCGCAACTTCGTTCCTGGGCAACACGGGCAGTCACGGCGCCCGAAGGTCGCCGGATACGGCTTGCAATTGCGCGAGAAGCAGAAGGTCAAGCGCACTTACGGGTTGCTGGAGCGGCAATTCCGCAATTATTTTGAGAAGGCCGCGCGCGCCAAAGGCCCAACCGGCGAGAACCTCATCATCATGCTCGAACGCCGCCTGGATAACGTGGTGTGGCGAGCGGGTTTGGCGTCCTCGCGTTCGCAGGCGCGGCAGCTTGTGCTGCACGGGCACGTCCGCGTGAACGGGAAGAAGGTCAACATCCCGTCCTATCTCATCAGCGTGGGCGAGGAAGTGGCCATCAAGGAAAAGATGCACCAGAACGCCATGGTGATCGAGGCGCGCAACGTCGCGCAGAGCCAAAGCGCGGTGCCTTGGCTCGAACAAGAGCGCGAACAGTTCAAGGCCAAGGTTGTGGCCCTGCCGAAGCGCGATGATGTGCAGACGCCGCCGATCAACGAGCAGCTCATCGTCGAATTGTACTCGAAGTAAGTTTCACCAAGGCGCGGCCAGCGCCAGCGAGCCCGGCGGACCGGGCAATGGATTTGTTTTTGGCCCGGACTTGCGGGCCGGAAGGAAGGAACACGATGTGGAAGGGTTTTCAAAAGCCGAAGCGTCTTGCATCCGAGCTGGAATCGCTCACCGAGAAGTACGGGCGGTTTTCCGCGCAGCCTTTTGAGCGCGGCTGGGGCACGACCGTAGGAAACGCGCTGCGTCGCGCGCTGCTTAGTTCGATTGAGGGCGCGGCCATCACCGCGGTGAAGATCGAAGGCGTACTGCACGAATTTTCTTCGATCCCCGGTGTCGTCGAGGATGCCACGGACATCATCCTCAACCTGAAGCAGGTGCCCATCAAACTCAACACCGACTTGCCAAAGACGATTTACGTCAACATCGAGCAGGCCGGTCCGGTGACCTCGGCGCAAATCGAGGAAGACGCTGACTTCGCCGTCCTCGACAAGAGCGTTTACATCGCCACTGTCAGTGAAGGCGGCAAGCTGCAGATCGAGATGCGTGCGAAGAACGGCCGCGGCTACGTGGCTGCCGACCGCAACTACGATGAAGATCTGCCGATCGGTTACATCCCGGTCGACAGCGTTCACTCGCCGGTGCGCAAGGTGAACTATTCCGTCGAGGCCGCCCGCCTCGGCCAGATGACCGACTACGAAAAACTAATGATCGAGGTGTGGACCAACGGCGCCATTACGCCGCAGGACTCCATTGGCCTCGCCGCCAAGCTGGTGAAGGACCACATGAGCATCTTCATCAACTTCGAGGAGCCTGTGGAGACCGTCGAAGCGCCGCAGGATATCTCCCACGATCCGCGCCTGGAGCATTTGGATCGCTCCGTCGAGGAGCTCGAGCTTTCCGTCCGCTCTTACAATTGCCTGAAGAACGCGAACATCCAGACCATCCGCGAGCTCGTCCAGAAGAGCGAAAACGAAATGCTGAAGACCAAGAACTTCGGCCGCAAGTCGCTCAACGAGATCAAGGACATACTGGTGAAGATGGGGCTCGCGCTGGGCATGAAATTCGACGAGCACGGCCGCATTATCTGGCCGCCGCTCCCAAGCCAAACCGCCGCCCCGGCGTCAGAAGAAAACATCGGCCTCTAAGGGACAAGATAAGCGATGCGACATCTCAACTCAGGTTCTAAACTCGGAAAGCAGCCGGATCATCGCCGCGCGGTGCTGCGCAGCCTGGTGACCAATTTGCTCGAACACGGGCGGATTACCACTACGCTGACACGCGCCAAAGCCGCTCGCCCCGTTGCGGAGAAGATGATCACCCTTGGCAAGCGCGACACGCTGCAATCGCGCCGTCAGGCGGCATCGTACATCATGCTTCCTGCCGTCACGCAGAAGCTGTTCAGCGAGATCGCTCCGAAGTTCGCGGATCGCGCCGGCGGCTACACCCGCATTATCCACGCAGGAAACCGCGTCGGCGACAACGCCAAGGTGGCCATCCTTGAGCTCATCGGTTATGAGTTCAAGCTCAAGGAAAAGAAAGAAAAGCCCAAGAAGGAAGAAGAAGCCGAAGTAAAGAGCTAAGCATCGGTTCCCCGTACAAACTTTAGCAGCCCGTTCCGACAGGCCGGAACGGGCTTTTTGTTTTTTTTGCCAGTTTTTCGGTGAATTCGTGCGCAGTGGAATTTCTATCAGGAAGCCGTTGTGCCGATTGCGGGTACTTTCGCTTGGCCTTCAGCTCGTCGGCGGAACCATATCCAAAGCCCGACAAACGCCACAAAAGCGCCGATCGAGTCGAGCAGAGAATCGTAAGGCGAAGCCGTTCGGCTGGATACGAACGCCTGGTGAATTTCATCCAGGGCCGAATATCCCGCGGCACAGAAGAGTGCCGCGATGCCCCACGTCCACCGCCACCCTTTGCGGTCGCCGCGCACGCCGCGGTAAAGCAACAGGAAGAAAATAAAATATTCCGTGAAGTGTGCGCACTTGCGGATGATGTGATGGATGAACTCGAATTGAGGGGTCGTCAGTGAAGGATCCAGCCAGCGCAGGATCGGTTCAAAGAACCAGCGGGTGTGCTCCGCAGAAAAGCTGTCCGTGGACATCGTGAAGATGAAGCATGCCCATATCGCGACTGGCCACCAGGCGCGCACCCAAGCGGGCATTCGCGGCGGCTGCAAGCGCGCCTGAATCTCTTGCAATTGGGGAGCAGGGCGTGGATTGCGCCACGGTTGCGTGTCGGCCACTAGGATTCAACTCCCTTTGTTTCATTCTGCACGCTGCTTCCTCTTTCGCCGTCCCGCACCACTATTCCATACGATAATTGGGCGCTTCTTTTGTGATGATGACGTCATGTACGTGGCTCTCGCGCAATCCGGCAGCGGTGATTCGAACGAACCGGCTCTTTTCCGTGAATTCCTTTAGCGTCGCCGCTCCCACGTAACCCATGCCGCTCTTGAGTCCGCCGACGAGCTGGTCGGTCAGCGCGCCCAACTGGCCTTTGTAGGGTACGCGTCCTTCCACGCCTTCCGGAACAGACTTGCTGCGCTCACCTGAATCCTGTACCAGCGCGTAGCGGTCGGAGCCCGACTCCATCGCTCCGGTCGAACCCATCCCGCGATAGGACTTGAACGTGCGGCCCTGGTACAGGATGGTTTCTCCGGGAGACTCTTCGGTGCCGGCGAAAAGACTGCCGATCATCACGCAGGACGCGCCTGCCGCGAGCGCTTTGGAAATGTCGCCCGAGTATTTGATGCCGCCGTCGGCAATAATGGCCACGTCCGTGCCCTTCGCGGCTCTCGCGGCTTCCATGATCGCAGTCAGTTGCGGCACGCCCGCGCCGGTAACTACGCGCGTCGTGCAGATGGAACCGGGCCCGATGCCCACTTTCAGCCCATCAATGCCCAGCGAAATCAATTCCTTTGCGCCTTCGTAGGTAGCCACGTTGCCGGCGATGAGTTGTATTTCCGGCAAGCGGTGCCGAATGGCCTTGATCGCTTCCATCACTCGCTCGGAGTGCCCGTGCGCCGTGTCGATGGCCAGGACGTCAGCTTTCGCTTTGGACATTTCCACGGCCCGCTCCAGAAAATCGCCCGTCGCCCCAACGGCAGCGCCCACGCGCAATCGCCCGTGCTCGTCTTTTGCCGCACGCGGGTATTCGAGTTTCTTTTGGATGTCTTTGACCGTGATCAAGCCCTTCAAGTTGAAGTCCTGATCAACGACGAGCAACTTCTCGATGCGGTGCTTTTGCAGGATGCGCTCGGCTTCTTCTAGTGTGGTCCCTACTGGCACGGTCACAAGGTTGTCCTTGGTCATCACCGAACCGACTAGTTGCGCGTGATTCTTCTCGAATCGCAGGTCGCGGTTGGTCAGGATTCCCGTAAGCCGCGAGCCGCGCGTCACCGGCAACCCGGAAATCTTGTACTTGTTCATTATTTCCAGCGCCTGCCGCAGCGTGATGTCCGGCGAAATCGTCACCGGATCGACGATCATGCCGCTCTCCGAGCGCTTTACCCGGTCCACTTCCTCGCCCTGGCGGTCGATGGGCATGTTGCGGTGCACCATTCCGATGCCGCCCTGCCTGGCGATGGCGATGGCCAGCCGCGATTCCGTCACCGTGTCCATGGCCGCCGACGCCAGCGGAATGTTTATCGGCAGCTTGTGCGCGAACTTCGTGGTGGTGTCCACGTCCGTCGGCAGCACGGCCGACCGCCCCGGCAAGAGCAGTACGTCGTCAAACGTAAGACCTTCGGGGATAGCACTGTCCATCATTCCAGCCTCACACAATAACATTGGGCACGCAAACGGGCGCCCTAAAGCAGCGCAGCCCAGCGGGTGCCCGCTGGGCTGTCGCACAATTCCATCAAGTTGAAAAAATGAATCACCGTGAATCTTCAATTCTAAGCGGCAACGCGAATCCGGTCAAGTTGACCGCGAACCTCTGCTACTGAAAACGGAGACGCCTTGACGGCCGGCGTACCCAAAACTAACCGTCTTTCCACAAAGAAAAACCTGGGCTGACTCGGTCGAGCCAGCCCAGGCTTCCGTTGTTAGCTTTGGCTAAGCCGTCCGCTCAGAACGTGAAGCGTGCGCCGAGCTCACCCCAAACCGAGCGCGGGACGATGGTGCTGCTCGGGTTGATAAAGCCAACCGGATGGCCGAACGTTGTTGCGTCGGCGATGCTGCGGCCAAAGTTGTTGCCGTAGTTGGCGCGGTTCGTCAGGTTGAACGCCTGGGCCATCAACTGCACGTTCATGCGTTCGCCGAACTTGATATTCTTCGCCAGCCGCAGGTCGAGTTCGAAGTACGGATCTCCACGGAGTGGATCGTACTTGGCGATGGTGCAGCTTTGCGCCACGCCGTTCAACCCGTAGAAGCAGTTCCGCGCGCCGGTGTTGTTGCCGGCGAACGCAAACCAGTTCGTGGGAGCGTTCGTCGGAACCACGACTGCAATACCCGTTCCTCCTCCCGTATTCAAGGTATTGGACGAGTTAGTTAGATTGTAGGGGCGTGCCGAACCGAACTGCATGATGGGCGAGAGCTGAAAGCCCTTGGCCAGATCGACGATTCCGCTCAGCGTTACGTGATGGCGCTCATCGTTGGGCGACGGCCCCCACTCGTAGCTCGCAAACGGATTCGACGCGATTCTCGGATAATTGCGGAATGAACCGCCACCCCCGTCATAGGAGTTGGCCCAAGCCAGCGTGTAATTTGCGTTAACTGAAAAGTGACGATGCATGCGCTGGCGTAAGCTGATGTTCATGCCGTCGTAATGCGAACGGCCGATCGACTCCTCGTTACGGACGCTTGCGAATTGCGCCGAGGTAGTCCCCGGCGCAGTAAGTCCGTTCAGCGGAGCTGTGCAGCAAGCTCCACCCACGGGCACGCGCTGATCGATGTTGATGGTCTTGTTCTCGTGCAGACCGAGAACATGCGTGTATTCTGCCTCAACCACGGTCTTCGGGTTGAGCGACCAGCTATACCCGCCGTTAAACTCCAGGGTCTCGGGGTTGCGATAGTTGGGGTCCATCAGTCGACCGATACTGCCCGGCGGAAGCTGTGTGGACGGAGGAGGAATCGTCGGAAGCGGGCTGACGCCATATCGCCATTGGCCAAGGGTAAGGCCTGTACCTGGAACGGGGTCAGTCGGATTGGTAAGGCTGAGCACCGTTGCAAAGACCGTTGGGTTGCTCATTTGTTCCATAAACAACGGGATGTTCTGGAATACGTTGCCGTAGTAGAGGCCGAATCCCCCACGCAATACGTGCTTGCCAGCGCCAGTCACGTCGTAAGCGAAGCCGACTCGCGGGCTGAAGTCCTTGTTGTCGTCATGCGGTAGCTTGCTCACGTAAGGGTTCGAGATCGGGCTGTTGTACGCCACCAGTGCCAAATAGGTGCGGCTCTTCTGTATGTCCGACACGCCGATCATGTTGAAGTCCTTATCCCAGCGCAGACCGAGATTGAGCGTCAGACGCCGGTTGACTTTCCAATCGTCCTGGAAATAGAGACCGAGTTGCTTGGTAGCGACAAGAAAGTATGGATTGCCGTTCGCAATGTCCATGCCGGTGATGAGGCCAGCGGTTGAGAATCCATTGGGATATGTACCTGGATTGGCTAAAATCACGCTGGGATTCTGCGCGAAGTCAACTTCCAGCGTCGAGCTGAACTCAAAGAATCCCCCTTCCACTGGATTGTTGATGAAATCCACTCCACCCTTAAAAGTATGGTGGCCAACGGTTTTCGAGATGTCATCCTTGAACTGCCACTTTTTCTGAAAGGACTGCTGGGGAACGTTGATATTGGTGCCAAACGACGCATTGGGGAAGGTTACGAGCGGCGCGCTGATGCTGCTGGCGATGAGGTTGTTCCAGTATTGATAGCCAAACGTGAATTGGTTAACGGTCGTGTTCGAAAGAATCGAGTTCCACGTAAGGTTGCTTAAGATCAAATGGTTTTTGGTGAAGTTGCCGTTGGTGAGGTCGCCTGTGCCGTCAGACTGGTCATTCAGGCTGTCGTTGACCTGTGAGTTGTAGCTGAGATAGACGTTGTTCTTGCTGTTGATCACGAAGTCCATTCGACCGTTGTAACGCGTTTCAAAAAAGGGACGCGGGATAGTAGCCGAGGGCTGAGCCAGAAGTCCTGCGCCCTTCGCGAGCGTGAGCTCGGTGAAAGACTTAAAGTCCTCTGCCTGAGCCTGGTGTTCGCGTTCGCGTTCAAGGGCAAAGAACCCGAAGAGTTTGTTCTTGCGCAAAGGTCCTCCGACGGATCCGCCGAACTGCTGACGCGTGTAGTCAGGGTGAGAGGGAATCGTGCCGTCTGGGTGAGCTGGCGTTGGTCCTGTGCCAGTGGGATCCTTCTCGTCCGTGTTCAGGCTGGTATCGCGGAAGTATCCGAAGACGGAGCCGTGATAGTTGTTGGTGCCCTGCTTGGTGATCATGTTAATAGCGGCACCTTCTGAGCGGCCGTTTTCCGCAGAGAACCTCTGAGTGCTGATCTGGAATTCCTCCACGGCTTCCAAGGGAAGCTGCATTACAGGTCCCCCGACAGTGTTGTCCTTGTTATCCACGCCGTTGACCGTAACGTTCACGTTGCGGCCTCCCGCGCCATTCACGGAAAGAATCGCATAGCGGTTTTTCGTGGGATCGTAGGAATCCGTGGACTTGACGCCCGGGGCCAGATAGGCAAGGTTGGCCACATCGCGTCCGACCATCGGCAGTTCTTGTACTTCTGTGGGAGTAATAGTCTGGCTGACACTCGTCTTCGCTTGATCAACAAGCGGGGCTTCGCTGGTTACTTCGATAACTTCAGACATGGAGCCGGTTTTTAGTTCCACGTTTACGGTGGCTGTTTGGCCGATCAAGATTTCAATAGTTTGCGCCACGCCGGCGAATCCCGTCTTGCTCACCATCACCGTGTAAAAACCCACGGGCAGCAATTCGAAACTGTAGTAACCGGTATCACTGGTGGTTGTTGTTCGAGTGCTATCTGTAGCTTTGCTTTTCGCCACGACCTGGCGCCCGAAACCACGGCCCCGGACTTATCTGTAACCGTACCTTGAATCGTCCCACTCGCGGTTGCTTGGGCGAACGCGTTGCCGCTTCCCAGACTGAGCAACAGCACTCCAACCAAAAGCATGTATACAAGCTTTTTCATTTTCTCTTCCCCCTGATGCAGCTAAGCTGCAATCGCTTTCTCGCTACGCCCATCTGCCGAATGGATCACCCCTTGTTTTCGACCTTGATTGGGCTGGAGAACCCAACCGAAAAGAAGCGAAGCAATGAGAAAACACCGCAACACGTCCCCTGGAATCCCGGCAGAGGCTCCAGCTCAATCTTTAGTAAGTACCTTTGAAGATGACTGCGGCCAACGTTTCATAAATCGAACTCAACTCCCTGAAATTGAGTCCGTCCTGCGAACGGCCTGACTAAGTCACCGGGCACTTTACATACCATTAAGACATCGACGCAAGCTGGTAAAAAACAACAACATAGCGCTCGGCGTTGCTGTCATTTAGTCAGAATATAGAAGAAAATATCGCAAAACATACGGAAAATCATATCTAACGGAACTCCGTGCTCGCCTTTGTCTTGCCTGTGCCGAGCCTCGTGAAATACAGTCTCGATGTGGATTTCGTCCTCCCGCCCTTTGAACCGCACCCTCTTTTGAAGAACGGCCACGCAATGACTATCATCTCGGCTTTTGTCCCCAGGCGGTTCGACATCCCGCCCGCCGAGGCCAGGCTCTTCCAGGTTGATCCGGAATCCCGCCTGCTCGCCCATTGCCACTGGCAACCGGGGAAGCGCAAGGACGCGCCTGTCATCGTCGTCGTTCATGGCCTTGAGGGCTCCAGCGATGGAAATTATGTCCGAGGCATTGCCGAGAAGGCTTTCCATCGCGGCTTCCACGTCGTGCGCATGAACCAGCGCAATTGCGGCGGCACTGAAGCCCTGACGCCCACGTTATACAACTCTGGCATGAGCGCGGACTATCGCGCTGTCTTCGAGGAGCTTTCAAACGCTGACGGCTTCGAGCAAGTCTTTTTCGCCGGCTACTCGATGGGTGGAAACCTGGTGACCAAGATGGCCGGAGAGTTTGGCGCCGCAGTGCCGAAGGCTTTGCGCGGCGTCTGCGCTGTCTGCCCCGCTCTCGACCTCGCGGCTTGCGCCGACGCCCTCGAGCGCGTGGACAACTATCCCTATCAGCGCCGCTTTGTGAACGGCCTGATGTCCCGCTACGCCAGAAAGCATGAATTGTTTCCGGAGCGCTACGCGATTCGCGGTCTGGCACCGGTTCGAACGGTCCGTCAATTTGATGACGTCATCACCGCGCCGCAATTCGGCTACCGCGACGCGCAGGACTATTACGAAAACGTTGGAGCAAAACGCGTTGCGGCTCAAGTCCGCGTGCCCATGCTGATGATCACCGCGCAGGACGACCCCTTCGTCCCCTATGCTTCGTTCCTCGCCGCCAAAATCAGTGACAATCCCGCCATTCAATTTGTCGCGCCCCGGCACGGCGGCCATTGCGGCTTCATTTCGAGGCATGCTGGAAGCGAGCGCTTCTGGGCGGAGCAGCGCGTTGTTGATTTCTGCGCCTCCATCGCAGAATGCAAGTGAAGCGCTGATCGCAACCTCATCCCAGCGGTTTTTCCAGCGACATCGCAAATCCCTGCGTCAAGAGCCGCGCCGGCCCTTCTGCCGCAATCACCATGTCGTCCTCGCACCGCATCCCGAATTCGCCGGGAACATAAATCCCCGGCTCATTCGAAAAAGTCATGCCCGCCTCCAGCACCGTCGTGCTTCCGCGCACCAAATAAGGATGCTCGTGGCCATCGAGTCCGATGCCATGGCCCAGTCGATGCGTGAAAAACTTGTAGTCCGGTCCATACCCCGCGTCGGTGATCACCTTGCGCGCTGCGTCATCCACGGTCCCGGAAAGCCGCCCGGCACGCGCCGCATCGAGCGCCGCATCCTGCGCTTTGCGCACGATTTCGTAAACGCGCGCCACTTTTTCTGGCGGCTTGCCAAAAACTCCTGTGCGCGTCACGTCCGATTGGTAACCATCTACCGCGCAGCCGCCGTCGATCAGCACTACGTCGCCTTCTTTCAATTTTTGCGGCTTAATCGTGCCGTGCGGCAGCGCCGCGGATGCGCCCAGCAGAACCAGCGCTCCGCCGTGCAAACCCATTTTCGAAAAGCTCGCTTCCACGAGCTTGGCAATGTCTTCTTGTGACATCCCTTCCTTCAACGATGCAAACACCGCCCGAAAGACATCAAACGTTGCTTCGCAGGCCAGCCGCATCAACTCCAGTTCGTGATCGGATTTGCGTCCCCGGCAAGCGATCATCACTGGATCGGCGGAAGCGCACTGGAACCCCGGAGCCGCCGCGTGAAAATGATCGAAAAACGTGAACGCCGCAGTTTCTTCCACCCCGACACATCCCGTTCGAATCCACCGGTCTTCCAACGCCGCCGCCGCGATTTTCGTTGGGCTCTCGTCTTCTTGCCACGCCCGCACTTCCGCGGCGAACGTTAGCTTCTCCCGCATTCGCCCCTCTTCAAATGCGGGTACCACCACGATTGGTTCTCCAGTGCGCGGCAGCACCAGCGCCAGCAACCGCTCGCTGATTCCCCAGCGGATGCCGGTGAAGTAGTAGAGCGACGTCCCAGGCGCGATAAATAGCGCATCGTATTTCGGCGCCGACTCCGACATTAATTTTTGCGCTTGCAGCATCCGCCCGTGAAACTCATCAGCCGTGATTGGCCGCACTCGTCCTCCCAGCGGCTTCAGTCCTGCAAACGCTTGCGGCAGCCCACTGGGCGTGTCCCTATCTTCGGCGCGCACCGCCGGAGTCAGCGCCAGCGCGGACGAAGCCGCGACACCCATCAAAAGTTGGCGTCGTGAAGTCTGGTAACTCTGTTCCTGTTTTAGTTTGTGCATGACAGAGAAGAGGTTTATCTGGCGGGACCGCAGCTTGTCAAGGCAGATCGAAGTGCAGAAACAAGAGAGGGACAGAATTGACTCTGTCCCTCCCTCGAAAGCTCATGCTGCGTTACCTCGTCGGTGGGTTTTGCGAATTCGGATCAGCAGGCGCCTGGTTCGCATTCGAATGCTGCCGCGACCTCTTCTCGGGCAAGTAAGTAATGTCCAGCGGCTGTTGCAGCGTAAAGTCCAGGCGCGTTTCCGACGGGATCTTCACCTGCTGTCCTTTGGTGAAGACCTGCACACCTGTGCCGGCTCCGCCCCCGACGGCCGCGCCGATCGCCGCTCCTTTTCCGCCCCCGGCCACCGCGCCAATCAGCGCGCCCAGCGCCGCTCCGCCGCCAATCCTTTCCGCGGACTGCTTGCTGCGGGAAGTTCCAGACTGCTTCACGTCGCTGCTGACCACGTTATATGTTTTTCCTTGAAAGACGATGCTGATCAACTCCAGTCCAAGCTCGCTGCGGCCTGTCACTCTGCCTGCGGACTTCGCATCTACAAGCTTGACGTACGCATCTGCGCCGCTGGGCACGATCACTTTGTTGTCCACCACGATCGGCGCGTCGAGTGATGCCTTGAACACCTGTCCCGCCTGGTTCGTTTTCGAATCGATGCTGTCGATCGTGCGCACCGTCACAATCGCATTCGCCGGCACGGTGACCGTCACTGGCTGCGGAGGAGGAGGAGCTGGCGCCGTTGCCGGGGGCCCGACCGCGGCCGCCGGCTCCGCCATCGAACTTGCTGGCGCAGCAGCCGCAGTTTGCCGTGGTTTTTCCGGCTTGGGGGAGGGTTTCGCTTTTGCGATGCGCTTGGCACGCGCGGCTTCGCGAGTTGGCGCGGCAGCTTGCGGCACCGAGATTTGTGCCGTCGCCACACTCATCTGGTCATTCACGCGGCTCACTCCCTTGGTTTCCGACGCAATCTTGTAAGCCGCCAGCCTGGCTGCATCATCCGGCACTTGTCCCGTCAGCGTTACTTCTCCCTGTTTGCTGACCACATTGACGGTCGCCGCCCTCAGCGCGGGCTCAGAAAACATTTTTGCCTTGACGTCCGTGGTGATCGCGTCATCGCTTGGCTTGCCGACGCGCGAGCAGGACACGCTCATCGTAAGCGCCAGCACTAAAGCCAGGACACCGATCTTATTCTTGGGCATTTCTTCCTCCGCGTCGGCAGTTTCAAAATGCTCGGGAGGACTGGGGGAGCCCCAAGTGACGTTCCTTCCGCATGCACCAGCGTGCGCGGCGTGCCGCATTCCGTAGGGTGCGGCTGAAGGAGAATCTGCTGCCTTTATTAGCATTGTGCGGGAACCGGGCCAGAAATGCAATTCAGCTGTTCCGTCGTTGCCGAAGCGGCTCGCAAAAAAAAAGCGGGAGGTGCTCATCGAGCACCTCCCGGAATGTACGATCTGAACTGACGTCTAGAACACGAACTTCAGTCCCAGCGTCATGGACCGGAATCCACCGCTGAAGAGAGTGCTAGCCGCCAGGAAGTTGGAATCGGTCGGAATCACATATCCAGGTGTGGTGGTGGCTGTGGTCACGCCAGTGGTGCTAAAGACGTTGCCATTGCTGAGCGCGAAGTTGGGATGGTTGAGAACATTAAAAATGTTCACTTTGGCCTGCAGGTATTTTCCTTCGGTAAAATGGAAATCTTTGCCGACAGCCAGGTTAAGTACGCCGAATCCCGGGCCCGTAAAGCTGTTTCGCCCAAGGTTCGATCTCGCGCCCGGTCCAGTAATTACATATTTGGCTGAGGCATTCACTGGCGTGTAGCCAATGGCCGGGTCGAAGCCGAGCGGATTCGCACCGTTCGTAGCACAGCCGTTAGTTGTCGTCGTGTTGGTTACGCTGGTCGAACCGACATAGACGCTTCCAACTGGATGCCCAGAGTTCGTGGATGCTATTGCCTCACAGACAGGGAACACGTCTGAGCCTAGGAGTCCCGATGCGAAAGGATTGAAGGATGCGCGGTCGCCGGCGGAATCGCCATTGCCATTTGAGTCGACTCCTCCAGACTGAAGAGTTACCGGCTGTCCAGTCTGCGCAAGGAAGACTGAGCCGATGTTGAACCCGTTAACGAGAGTCTTGACCCAGCGGCTGTCGGACTTGACGTTCGGCACCTGGTAGATGAACGAAAGTGCGAACTTATGGCGCACGTCTAAGTCCGAGTTCCCGCGATCTTCGTTAATGCGGTTGGTGTCCTGGGCCCGGCGTGGGTTCAGCAGGCTGGTGAAGAATTCATTCGTCGAATTGTCAATGGTATGGGCGTACGTATAGTTTGCATTAAACGTGAGGCCATGACGCGCCCGCTGCGTGAAGTTCACTGAGCCCGCATGGTAAATGCTGCTCCCAAACGGCGGATCAGAGGTAACGTTCGCTTTGAAGGGGCATATGCCTCCCCCTGTTGTGCACGGAAGCTGAGAATAAATGTTCGAGTTGAAGTTGTTGAAGGGGGTGTCTGTTGGCGTACTGGCCGTGAATGATGTCGGAATGTCCGAAGCCTTGAAGAAGGTCGGTAATGGAACAATCCCGGCGTCAAACGCACTCTCTCGATTCCGGCGGAACTGTACCGGCAATTCCAAGCCGCGCGTGCCCAGGTAGCGAACTTCGACCGAGGTATTCCGTGCTAGTTCATGTTGCACGCCCAGAGACCACGTCAGAATCTTGGGCATGACGGTATCGTCGATGAAACTGGTGGTCAGCGCGCGAGCTCCTGCTTGTCCGGTTGGAGGAACATAGGTTTGCGGCAGTCCTCCAAGTTGGAGAAATCCCGCGTTGCCAGGAGTGGTGCACCAGCCCGGCTTTGGCGCTAGGGTGCACGCGGAGTTCGGGTCGAGTTCACTCTGCAGTTGCGGAGGCAGAGTGATCGACGCGAAGTTTTGGAATTTCACATCATAGGAAATCCCGAATCCGCCACGAATCGAAGTCTTGCCATTTCCCCTCGGGTCATAAGCAAAACCCACGCGGGGACCGAAGTTGTTCTTGTCCGTCTTGGGGTCGCCGAAGGTGATGACTCCCGGCGCGTTGGAAATCGCGTTCAGGGTCTGAGTGCTCGATCCCACCGGATTGGTCCAGTATTCGTACCGCAGACCCAAGTTCACGGTGAGGCGAGGTGTGAATTTGAAGTCGTCCTGGACGAACCAGCTGAACAAGCTCTGGGTGCCAAGGAAGCTACCCGTTCCGGCGTTGCGCAACGTCCTGCCAGGATTGTCCGGCAGCACGTCGTTGATGAAGGCGTTTGCCGTCTTGTACTGATTGTCACTGTTGCTCCGGGGCAGGAAGAACTGCGGATAAATGAAGTGATTGTACTGGCCACCAAACTTGAATGTGTGCTTTCCCTTGGACCAGGAAAAGGTATCAGCAATTTGATACGTGTTTTGTTTCTGCGTTGTGTTGTCGCCCGGTCCCACGGTCACCCCGCCGAGCAGGTCGTTGATGGTGATGTCCTGCGGGCACGCTGTGCAAGGGTTGAGGGTATCTAGCGAGAAGTACGAATACTGCAAGCGTAGGTCGTTCACGAGCGTACTGTTAATGGTCCAAACGTCGTTCAGGGCAATCTTGCGGTTGTGAATGGGCTCAGCCTGGTTGAAGATGGCTTGAGTGGAATTCACCGGCAGGATGAAGTTCTCCTGGTTGAGCAGGAAACGCGCGCCAAATTGGTGGCGGCCCATCGTGTAGTCGACGTTCGTTTGTACGTCATGCTCGCGCTGGAAAACCGGACTGAAAATAGTGATGTTGCCGATGGGAACGTTGGGCTGGGGTACCCCGGCGACGACAGGACAATTGACGCAAACCTTTCCAGCATCGTTCGCCACTGCTATGGGGAAATTAGCCAGTAGCGCCTTTACGGCGCTATCTGCGGCGTTGGCCTGTAGTGTGGCCATTCCGGCGGCCGTGGGCGCGGTAAAAGCAGTGGGCGCCCCCTGGCCATGAAGGGTCGTATACTCGTAGGCGCCGAAGACGAATAATTTGCTCTTGATGATTGGTCCGCCGGCCGTGCCACCAAACCGGTTGTTGTCGAATGCCGGCTGGCCTGGAAGCGACCCGTTTAGGATGGAACCTTTCGTCAGGTTATCCAATGAGTTGTAGTTGCGGTTCTGGTTGTACCACTCTCCCGAGCCGTGCCAGTTATTGGTGCCAGTCTTAGTCACCAGGCTAAATTGGCCGCCAGCAGAGTGTCCGTATTCCGCGCTGAACTGATTCGTCGTGAGATTGAATTCCCCAACCGCATCGGGAATGACCGTCGAGTTGTTTCCCGTTACTCCGAGGTTGTTGTCGTCCACTCCGTCCACGGTGAAATTGTTGTCGCGTGGACGCGTTCCTCCAACAGAACCGCCGATTCCCGTGACGCCGCCCGGCTGTGCCACAACATTGGGTGCCAGCACCGCCAGATTGAGCGGGCTGCCGTTCAGCGTTCCTGCCCCGTTCGGTAGGTCCATGGCTCGCGAGTCAAATGTGTTGTTCAACTCCGATGACGTTGTCTGAATTGCCACGCTGCCGCCGGAAACCTCCACTACCTCCGTTGCGATGCCCAGGTCTACGTGGGCATCTGCCACGTTATCCTGGTTGGCGATGACGTTGACGCCTGTCTTCAGGAAGTTCTTAAAGCCCTTGGCCTCCACTTCTACTTTATACAAGCCGGGAATCAGGCTCGGAAACGAGTAGGTTCCCGCCGAAGTTGCCGTGATTTTGACCGACACACCCGTCTCCTGATTCGTTGCCGTTACCTGCGCATCCGGAACTGCTGCGCCGGAAGGATCCAGTACCTGCCCTCGCAGCGTTCCCGTAATTCTCTGCGCCGCCATCGGCATCGAAAAAACCAATGCCAATCCCAGAATCAACGCAGAATAAAGCAAACCTCTCACGCTGCTGAGCCCGAATCCAGATAGCCCATCATGCACGCGTCTCTCAAATTTCATTATCTCCCCCCTCAATTCGTACTGCTTTCGATTTGTCCCATATTTCCGAAGCTCCTATCCCGTACGACCGCCCACGCGAATCGGATAGGCAGCATCAGAGTTGCATTACGAAATGCAGGTTGTGCGCCAATGCGTGACTGGAGTAACGTGCTGTCATTTCTATGACTTACGAGGCAAAACGGACCGTCGAAAAGTTAAACTTCGATACTTTTGGATGGTTTATCTAATTTAGATTCAGGTATGCGTAACAGGAGATCGAAAGGATGGCTGCATTGCAATTTTCTAGAACATGCAGAATAGTTGAGGTTGGGCAGCTCTACTCAGCTCTTACAGCAAGTATTTTCTTGCCCTCCACTTTTATTTCAATGCCCAGAGGCGGGCGCAGATCGGAGCCCTGCACAATGGCGCCGCGCGCCCAAACGCTTCCGGGAAGATTACTCAATTTGAGCGGGTCGTACACCGTGCGGCTGCAGGGGTTTCCCACCATGGGATGTTTGGCGGCGCTAAAACCGTAGTCGTTTTTCAGCTTCTCCAAGTCCGTGACGTATTCGAGCTGGCAATCCCCGAAAGGAGCTTTTTGTGCGAATGCCCAGTACCCGCTCGATTGAGAGGGTGAGCCTGTTGGCAATCGAACGAGCAGCCCGGAAATGTTTTCGCCGTTGAGGCGGTTGCGAATAAAAAATTCTTTCGACGACCACGGCTTGGCCATCTCCGTAACGCTGGCGATGCCGGGATTCGCATCGGTCGCGTGAGGCAAGAGCGTGCTTGGATCGGGCGCCGGCGCGGGAACTTCGATTTGAGGCTGCTGGTCCACGGCTTGCGGCGTTACACGCTTCGGACGAAGAGCTCGTGCTCCCAGGAAGATCATGAGAAGCACGGCAAGAAGTCCGATCACAAGCTTGACCGCAGGATTCGGCGCGGTAGTTGCGCGCGAGCCGGAAACGCCGGGAATTTGCGGCATTTCGGATTTGAAGCGGTCCGATGGGGGCTGGTCGGTCATTTGGCTGAGCATTGATTCTATACTCAAAGAGGAGAAAGTTGACAACCGGCAGTTGAAAGTGGAAACCGAAGAACAAAGTCACGGCGACGCAATTGGCCTGCGTAGAAAGTTGATGACGGTGCCCAAGCGCGGGTAGGCTTGAAGATATCATGTGGAGAAGGGCGAGCAGCTCTACGGAATCGCTGCGGCGTCAAGGAGTTCTGCGACGCTGGCAGTTGTGCTGCGCGGCGTGCCTGGGAATTGCGTCCTGGTGTCCCTTAGCTGGAGCGCAGGAAGCGACGCAAATCTCCACGGGGCAAACGACCACGCATATCTCAACGCCACCAGTGGTTGAACGCGAAGTTTCCTGGCGCACTCTGCCGCGAAACTTTTTGCTGGATCAGAAAGATATCTGGTTGTTTCCGGTACGGCTCGCGGAGGGACGGCATTGGCTGCCCGCGCTGGCGGTAACGAGCGCAACGGCGGGACTGATCGCCGCTGATCCGCACGACACGCCGTACTTCCGGCGCACCGCGCGATTCGAGGGCTTCAACAAAGTTTTTTCCGGGCGCAACACGTCAGCAATAATGGCAGGTGTTCCTTCGGCATTTCTGGTCGTGGGATATTTCCGGCACGATTCCTACACGGAACAGACCGCGCTGCTGGCGGGAGAAGCATACGCCGACAGCGCCATCGTCGACGTGGCAATGAAGATGACGACGCGGCGGCTGCGTCCTTCGGACATCGCGCCCAACGGCAATTTCTCCGATACTTTTTTCAACAGTCATAAGGGTTTCAGCGGCACGAGTACGAGCTTTCCTTCGGGACATGCGGCGGCCGCGTTTTCCATCGCCACGGTCTTCGCGCATCGTTACCGCCAGCATCGCTGGGTTCCGTGGGTTACGTACGGCGTAGCCGCCACGATTGGATTTTCTCGGTTGACGACGCAGGCGCACTTCCCTTCGGATGTGTTCCTCGGGGCGGCGCTGGGTTATTCCATTGCGAGATTCGACGTGCTAAGACCGCGATAGAGCAAGCCAAGGCAACAATGTTCCCAAAATGGCACGGGAATCTGTTATTGAGAAGGGTACAGGAGAATGCAGGAGGCTTGTCTCAGGACCACGGTAAATCTACTGTAAGAGAAGTGCAAGGAGGGGCAGGGTTCCAGCGCCGACGGCTATGATTCAGGAACAACGAGGCGGGGCGCGAGCGTTTGTCCGCAGCCTGAACATTCTGCTGAAATTTGCGCGTCTGTACGAGTTTGGGCACGCGAAAACGGGGCAGCAGTTTGAAACGACCTGGAAAGAGCTGCGCAATGCGCTGGAAGACAGCGGCGGCAGCGGTGTGCTGCTGGGAGCGTCGGGAACACAGATCCTGCTGGATGGAGTCCCGCTTGGATCGGCCGCAGGCGAACGAAGTTTTGCGCAGCTCCTTACTTCATCGGGAATCGCGAGCATTCATTTTTCTCCCACACTCACACAGCCGCAATTTGCGCGATTTGTGCGCGCCTTCCCCAGCGGAAACGCGAAGCCTTCTTCCCTTGCCGAACAATTGAAAAGCGCTTTGGCGGGAGACACCAGCATCAAGGTGAATGAAATCCGCTATGTGGCGGAAGATTCATCCGTGGCGGGCATCAAGGTTGCCGCGCAACTTACGCAGAAAGTGCTCGGCGCGGCAGGCGACAAATTTAGAGATTTCTTTGAAGACCCGAACAAGATGCTGCAAATGATCCTGGCTGCCGAGAGCATGCGCGCCACCGGCGGTGGTGGGGGCGGCATGGGCGGACCAGGACACGGACCCGGAGGCCCCGGACCCGGATTTGGGACGGGCAGCGGTGGAGGGTCAGGCGGTGGTACTGGTGCTAGTGGTGGATCTGGCTCTGGCGCGCCCGGAAGCGGCGGAGGCTCCAGCTTGTGGGAGTCGGGCGGGTCAGGCGGTGGTGGCGGCACGGGGCCAGGAACTGGTGGCCCAGGTGGCGGAATCGGAACGGGTGGTGGAACCGGTGGTGGAACCGGAACGGGTAGTGGTGGCACGGGTGGCGGTGGATATGGCGGCGGTGCCGGGACTGGCGCTGGTGGGCCTGCTGGTGGAAGTGGAACCGGCAGCGGCGCTGGTAGCGGGGCGGGCGGAGGTGGATTTGGAGGTAGTGGGGGCGGAGGGACCGGGGTCGGCGGGGGAGTAGGAACTCCGGGAACGGAAAGCGCGACGCCGGGAAAATGGCTGACGGCCTCGGCATTGTTGCGCAGCGGCGCAGCCGGGGGAGTGGGCGGAGTATCGGGTACCGGAGGGGGACTCGGAACGGGCGGCGGAGCGTACAGCGTCGAGGAGGAAGACGTCCGTGCGATGCTGGGATTGTTCGCGCAACTAGGGAAATCGCGAAAAGACTCCGAACACCGCATGGACGTGCCGACATTCCAATCGCGCCTGAGCGCGATGCCGGTGCGGGCGCAATACACGCTGCAGCAGGCCCTCGCGGGGCTGGCGGCGCAGGCGCCTGATGCCAAACCAGACAAGCCGATGCTGCTGAAGCTGGCAGAGCACGTGGCGATCCGCTTCGCCTTGGACAGCTACGAAAAAGGCGAATTGCGCGTCAACGCGGTGAAACAACTGCTCGACCGCATGAATACAGAAATTGAGGCGCTGCGCAAGATTTTGTCGACGCAAGAAGAGATGATGTCGCAGGCTGGACTTTCAGTGCAGTCCTACACGGAGTTGTTGGACCAGGAATTCTGGGAACAGGTGCCGGAAGAGAACAAGAAAGAAGTGCTGACGTCGGACGAGGCGTGGTGCGTGCCACCGAGAAACGTGCGCGCGTTCCTGGAAGACATGCTGCGACGCGGGGAATTGAAGACCGTCAATGAGATTTTGATGAAGTACGCGTCGTGCGTGGGACTGGAAGCGCCGGAAGCGCGACGAACGACGGCGATCGGGCTCTCGGATTTGGGCGAATTGTACGGCAGCGGCGACGGCAGCGCGCTGATGGAGGCGATCAAGAAGCTCGGCAACCAATTGGCCATCGAGCGCGAACCGGAATTACAGACGTTGGTGAGCGCGGCGTTTGTGCGCTTGAGCCAGGAAGCGGCCTCGAAGCGCTGCTACCCGGCCATGCAGCAAGCACTCTCGTCGTTGGAGAGTGTGGAGACGCAGAGGCCTGGATCGACGCAGAGCCTGCGGCCACGCATCGGCGCGGAGGAGCGGCTGCCGGAATTCATCGAAGAAGCAATGCGCAGCGGCCACATCGCCGACGGAATGATGGAGATCCTCAACCTGATGCCCAAGGCCACGATCCACTACGTGACCAACCGGTTCGGGCATTGCGGATTCCGCGAGGACTGTGAACTGCTGGCCACGATTATCCGCAACCTCGGAGAGGATGCCACGCAACGGCTTCTCGAAACGCTTCAAACGGCACCGCCAACGGAAGCAGTTGAAGCCGTCGGGTTGGTGAGCCAGCTTTCTCCGGAAAACGTGGAGAAGATTCTGCCGGCGCGGCTCTCGCAATGGCCGCGCTCCTCTCACGACCGCGCCGTCCGGCAACTTTCCGCCACTCCGGCGGAAGAGCGAGCGCGGCTTTTGGTTGCCATATATGACTCGCTGGACGCTATGATTCGCCCGCTGGCCATCGACGAAATGGGGATGAGCGGGCAGGTCAGTGGCATTCCTAAATTGATCGAACTGGTGCAGAACGATGCAACTCCAGGCTTTACGAGACTGAAAGCCGTAGAGGCGCTCGGCCGATTGCGCGCTTCGGGTTCCAGCCAGCTTTTTCAACACATTCTGGAGACCCGGCAGGTTTGGCGCTGGGTATATCCGAATGAATTGAGAATCGCCGCAGCGCAGGCGCTGATGCGCGTCGAACCCACGATGGGCATGGAAAAGATCGCCGCCAGCGGGATCGACCGCAAGGAACTGACGCTCGAACCAAGCGATCCAGAGGCCAATGCCTCCGTGATCCGGCAGAGGCGCTACGCGCGCTTGAAGCTGGCGCGCAACCTTATTGCAGTGACGACCAATTTGCGCGGGAATTTCAGGCTTTCCATACCTGAATTGAATCTCGGCGGCGGAATCGGCTCCGGGGAGCGCCATCTGGCTCCGGGTTCGCTGCTGTCCCTGAAATTTTCGCACGGTGTGCGCACCATCAAGGCGCAAGCGATCGTTCGCGGAGCCCGGCCACAGGCGATGGCATTCGAATTCGTGGACATGGACCTGGATGAGCGCTACCGCCTGCGAAAACTGCTGCTGGAGCTCGGCGGATTGCCCCTGGTCGCGCAAGTCACGAATCGCACCCGCCGCCGCGGACGAGTGGCGCTGGCGAAGAGCTAGATTCGCGCAAACTGATTTTTTTCCGACGAGAACGCCCCTTTCCCACCTGTCCTCCCTCTCGGTGTGCCCGTACGACTGGTCAGGGAATCTACCCGTCCTTTGGTGGCTTGACCGTGGGAACACATAGACCGGCTGTACCATTGCGGCGAACGGACGCTGGCCCTACGGTACTAGTGAGGGAGTCCCATTGAAGGAAGAAGTCGGCGCAGGATGAAAGCAGATCCAAAAGCAGCGTCCGGGCGCGCATTCGTAAGAAGCCTGAACATTCTCTTGAAGTTTGCCCGCCTGTACGGCTACGAGCATACCCGGACTATTGAACAGCTCCAGACCGCTTGGCAGGAGCTTCGTGCCGCCATCCCCCTGGGGACGGAGGCGGGGCTGCTGCTCGGAGCGACGAATTCACAGCTTTTGCTCGATGGTGTGCCCCTGGAAGGCTCGCCTGCTGAAAAACAATTCGCGCAATTGCTCTCAGCGGCAGGACTTGCCAGCATTCAGTTTTTCTCTTGCATTACTGAAGAAGAGATCGGCCGATTTGCGCGCGCCTTTCCCACCGGCAAAGCCAAACCCGCGGAACTAGCGTTGCAGCTGAAAGACGCGCTCACCGGCGCGCAAGGAATCCGCATCAATGAGATTTGCTTTGTGGCTACGGACTCGCGACTGAAGGAAGCGAGCATGGCCGCTCAGCTTGCAGCGGCGTCGCTTGGCGGCGAACAAGATGAATTCAAGAAGTGGCTAAACGATCCACAGAAACTGCTGGAGTTGATTGCGGCGGCGCAGGGCGCAAAGGGTGGGGGTGTTGCTCGGTCCGCGTCGGGAGGGCCGGCGGGTGCCGGGGTTTCCGGTGAGGCGAGAAGTGGCGAAGGGGAATCAGGAACGGGCGGTGGTTCAGGTTCCGGCGTTGGACGCGGCCTTGAAGGCAGCCCGATCAGCCAAGGCGGGAGTGTGGGCGCAGGCGGAATTGGAACCGGCCAGGCCGCCATCCCGGTCGGGAGCTTTTGGACGAGCGGTGGCAATGGAAGCGTCCAGATGTCCGATGTGGTGGCTGGCCTGGCGGGGGGAGGCCCAGGGGCGCTTGGCGGCCGAAGAGGGCCGGGAAGAGGTGGAATTGGCCGTGGCGAGCCGAGCGAGGAAGAGATTTACGCGATTCTGGGCGCGCTGACGAGTTTTGGGAGCGTTGGGACAGGTCACGGTGGAGTGGCCGCGGCAGGCGTTTTCCAGGAGCAAATGGCGGAGCTGCCGGGGCGCGCGCAGGACATGTTGAAGCAGGCGCTCGCGAGCCTGGCCGCACAAGCGCCCAGTACGAAGCCAGACGATTCCGTGATTGTGCAGTTGGCTGAACACCTCGCGATCCGCTTCGCGCTGGAACGCTTCGAGCGCGGCGAAGTGAAAGTCAACGCCGTGCGCCAGATGCTCGACCGCATGAACCAGGAAATTCAGAATCTGCGGAAGATTCTGGGCGCTCACGAAGACAAGATGACCGACGCAGGTATCCTGGCAGAGTCGCACCGCGAGATTCTTGACCGGCAATTCTGGGCGGCAGTGCCGGATAGCGGCAAGCGCGCCGTGCTGCTTTCTGAAGAGGCCTGGTGCATTCCCGCGCGCAACGTGCAATCTTACGTCGGCGACCTGATCAAGAATGGCGACATCGCCGATGCCGTCAGCATCCTTCAGAATTATGCGGCTTGCGCGGACAGCGAAGAGGCTGAAGCGCGCAAGAAAACCGCTGCCGGGCTCTCCGAGATGGCGGAACTGTACGCCAAAGCCGATCCAAAGTTGCTGGGCGAAGCCTTGCGGCATTTAGGTTTGCGGTTGAGCATTGAGCAGGACGCGGAGTTGCAGGGGCTGGTGAGCGCGGCGTTTGTGCGCCTGAGCCAGGAGGCCGCTACGGGCCACTATTTCCCGGCCATGCAGCAGGCCCTCGATCTTATCGCCGGAGTGGAGACGCAGCGTCCGGGCATCGCGCGTAGCTTGCGCGGAAAAATGGGAATTGAAGAGCGCGTGCCGGAGTTTGTCGAGGAAGCTCTGAAGGCGCGCCAGGTAGCCGCAGGACTGACCAATGTTCTGAAGATGCTGCCGCAAACGACCATGGAGCATCTCGCCGCGCGCTTTAATCGTTGCAGCCTGCGGGACGATTCCGAGCACGTCGCGAATTTGGCGGCAGACCTGGGCGAAGAGGGCGTGCAGTATCTCCGCAGCACGGTACGCGGCGGACCAACCGCAGAAGCCGTGGAGATGGCCGGGCTGTTGAGCCGGCTCGACCCGGAATCGGTCATGGTATTTCTGCCGGGGCGGATGAAGGATTTTCCGCGGTCATCGCAAGACCGCATGGTGCGGCAGATTTCCGCCAGCGGAGCGGCCCGGCGCTGCCACATCCTGCTCGAGCTGCTCGATCACGTCGATCCGCTGGTAACGCCGCTGGTGATCGACGAGATCGGCGTTACGGCGGATCGCGAGGCGCTCGGCAAACTGTTGACGATTGCGGACGGCGATTTGCCCACCGGCGGCGGGCCGTATCTGCGCGTCAAAGCCGTCGAAGCGCTGGGAAGAATCAATGCGCCGGAGTCGGTCAGCACGTTGAAACGCATCGCGGAGTCCAAGAAAGTTTTCGGATGGCTTCATCCCCAAGAGCTGCGGATTGCCGCTCTGCAAGCGCTGGAGAAATTGGACCCGGAATGGGTAGGCGACTTTTTGCCCAAGAGCGGAATCGAAAGGGAAGAGTACGCACTTGCTCCACTCGACGTTCCGGTCACGTCGAAATTTGTACGGCAGCGGCGGCACACGCGCGTTCGTTTGCGGAGGCCTGTCCGCGCCGTGAGCACTAACCTGAAAGAAAATTTTTCACTGGAAATCAAGACCGCCAGCTTGAGCGGCGGTGTGGCCACCATTAGCCGCCACCTCGCGCCGGGCACGCAGGTGCAGCTAAGGCTCTCCGTCGGCATGAGGAACCTGCAGGCTACCGCATTGATGCGCGACTACCGCTCCCAGGATATGGCCTTCGAAATCGTGGACATGAGCCTCGAAGAGCGCGGCAAGTACCGCCGATTGCTCACCGACAATCTCTCCCGCAATCCGAGCGCGGCCGAAACCAATCCCACGGCCGTACCCGTGGAAACCCTGGCAGCGCGCTAACAGTTTTCCCTTAACCTTCGAAAACCTGCGAATCTATGAGCCATCCCGTGTTTTTTGGCGCTGGAGCGTCCCACCAGTTAGAATAAGATGTTTGTACTGGCGCAATGGACTGCCCAGTGCAAGCAAGCACGGGGAACCGTTCAGGAGACTGCGAAATCATCCATGGAAGCAGCGCAAATACTAGACCGCGTCGTCGCCAGGTTTATCGGCACCAAGCACGAGCGCGACATCAAGAAATTGCAGCCCGTCATCGCGGCCATCAACGCGCGCGAAGCCGAAGTGCGGGCGCTTAACGATGAAGGGCTCAAAGCGCGTTTTGCGGAGCTCCGCGCCCAGGTGCGGGAACAATTGAAAGACGCCGACCCCGCTGAGCCAAGCTACAAAGAGGAATTGCAGAACACGCTGGAGCCCGCGATTGTACCGGCATTCGCATTGGTCCGCGAGGCGGGCCGCCGTTTCCTGAACATGCGTCATTTCGATGTGCAGCTCATCGGCGGCATCGTTCTGCACGAAGGCAAAATCGCCGAAATGAAGACGGGCGAAGGCAAAACGCTCGTCGCGACCCTTCCCGCCGTGCTGAATGCGCTGGCCGGACGCGGCGTGCATATCGTTACGGTGAACGACTACCTGGCGCGTCGCGACGCGGAATGGATGAGCCCGCTGTACCGCGCGCTGGGATTGAGCGTCGGCGTGATTGTGCACGATCTCGACGACGACCAGCGCCGCGCGGCGTATGGCGCGGACATTACTTACGGCACCAACAACGAATTCGGCTTCGACTACCTCCGCGACAATATGAAGTACGACCTGGCGCAATGCGTGCAACGCGGCCACCAGTTCGCCATCGTCGACGAAGTGGACTCCATCCTTATCGACGAAGCGCGCACACCGCTGATTATTTCCGGTCCCTCGGAAGAATCCACCGACAAATACGCCAAAATCGACAAGATTATTCCTAAACTTATTCAGGACATCGATTACACGCTGGACGAAAAGCACCGTACCGCGACGCTTACGGAAGAAGGATTCGCTAAGTGCGAACGGCTTCTCTCGCTGACCAACATGTCCGATCCGGCGAATATCGACATCATGCACCACGTCTATCAGGCCCTGCGCGCGCACACGCTCTACAAGAACGATGTGGATTACGTCGTGAAAGACGGCGAAGTCATCATCGTCGACGAATTCACCGGCCGCCAGATGCCCGGCCGCCGCTGGTCCGACGGCTTGCACCAGGCCGTGGAAGCCAAGGAAGGCGTGAAGATCGAGCGCGAAAATCAGACGCTCGCGACGATTACCTTCCAGAATTATTTCCGCATGTACAAAAAACTTTCCGGCATGACCGGTACGGCGGAAACGGAAGCCGCGGAGTTCGGCAAGATTTACAATCTGGATGTCACTGTCATTCCGACGAACCGCACGCTGATCCGCATCGAAGCGCCGGACGTCGTTTACCGCACGGAAAAAGAAAAGTTTGAAGCCGTCGTCAACGGCATCCTCCAGGAAGATAACTCACTGGCGAACGGCATCCGCCATTATCACGAACGCGGCCAGCCGGTGCTCGTAGGCACGATCTCCATCGAAAAGTCCGAGGCCATCGCGGAATTACTGAAGAAGTCCGGCATCCCGCATCAAGTTTTGAACGCCAAGCAGCACGAGCGCGAATCGCGTGTCGTCGCGCAAGCAGGGCGTAAAGGCGCGGTCACCGTGGCGACCAACATGGCCGGCCGAGGAACCGATATTTTGCTGGGCGGCAATCCCGAGCAAATGACGCGCGACCATTTTCTGAAGAACAAGCTAGCCATGCCCTATGCGGCGGCTCCGGCGGTGATTGGCGCTGATCCTGCGAGTGGCAACGGCGATCAACCCGCGGTCCCGATGGTGCTCTTCCAGCACGAAGGAAAAATCTTTCAAGTCCCGGCCGATCACTGGAAGCCGGTGTACGACCAGTTTGCCGAACAGTGCAAAGCGGAACACGACGAAGTCGTCGCGCTGGGAGGCCTGCACATCCTGGGCACGGAACGCCACGAAGCGCGGCGCATCGATAACCAGTTGCGCGGCCGCGCTGGACGGCAGGGCGATCCGGGCTCTTCGCGGTTTTTCCTTTCGCTCGAAGACGACCTGATGCGCATCTTTGGCGGCGAACGCATTCGGGCGCTGATGTTCCGCATGGGCATGACCGAGGGCGTGCCCATCGAATCGAAGATGTTGTCGGGCCGCATCGAGAACGCGCAGAAAACCGTCGAGGCGCAAAATTTTGACGCCCGCAAACATCTTCTCGAGTACGACGACGTGATGAACAAGCAGCGCGAGACGATTTACGCGATTCGCCGCTCCGCGCTGGAAGGCAAGGACCAGCGCGACTACGTTCTGGGAATCGCCGAAGACGTCGTGCGCGAATTGGTCGAAACGTTCTGCCCGCGCGAGCAGCATCCCGGCCAGTGGAACACCACGCAATTTCTCGCGGAGACCAACGCGCAGTTTGGCATCGACATGAAAGCCGCGGGCGCCGATCCGGGCACGCTGGCGCACGACCTGCTTGCTGACACCGCGGTCGAGGCTGTCAAGAAGCGCTACGAGGAAAAAGAAAAGCAGTTTGGCGCGGACCTGATGCGCTGGCTCGAACGCCGCATCATTCTCGACGTAGTGGATTCGCAGTGGAAAGACCACCTGCTCTCGCTGGACCACTTGAAAGAGGGCATCGGCCTCCGCGGCTACGCGCAAAAAGATCCCATCGTCGAGTTCAAGAAGGAAGCGTTCGTCCTTTTCGAAGACATGATGGCGCGCATCGATAACGAAACGATCCGCTATCTATTCCACATTCAGATGCAGCAGGGCGAGCAGCCGCCGGAGGCCAGACGGCCCGAGCCGCCGCGGACTCCGCCCCAGAGCGCGGCCGCTGCCGCCGCAAGCGCAGCAGCGCGTGCAAGTGAACCGCAGCAGTTGCCTGCGGTGGCGCGCGAGATCGAAAGCCGCCAGCAGCGTCAGCAAAAGGATTTGCAGTATCAGACCGGGCCCGCGCAAGCCGAAGCTCCAAAGCCCGTGAGAGTTGGCGCGAAAGTGGGGCGCAACGATCCTTGTCCCTGCGGTTCCGGGAAGAAATACAAGAAGTGCCACGGCGCGTGAGTAGGACAGACATTCTTGTCTGTCTTTTCTTTGCCAAAGCCGCGGTCGAAGATTGATTGCAAATTGATGGAACAGAGGACAGGCAAGAATGCCTGTCCCACCATAGAGGAAACAAATGCCATCAGGCCCAGCACCCATGCAGCAGCCGGAACGCCAGCCGATTCCAGGCGTCAAGAATCTCGTCGCCGTCGCCAGCGGCAAAGGCGGCGTCGGCAAGACCACCATCGCGGTAAATCTCGCGCTGGCGTTGGCAAATCTTGGCAATAGAGTTGGATTGCTCGACGCCGACGTTTACGGCCCCAACGTGCCGATCATGCTCGGCACTCTGCAGGAGCCGCAGGCTACCGCCGAAAAGCGCATCATTCCCGTGCAGTCGCAAGGGCTAAAGATGATTTCGATGGGCCTGCTCAATCCCGGCGACAAGCCCATGATTTGGCGCGGGCCGATGCTGCACAGCGTGATTACGCAATTTCTGCGCAGCGTGGAGTGGGGCGAGCTGGATTACTTGATCATCGATCTTCCGCCAGGCACCGGCGACGTGCAGTTGACGCTGATCCAGACCGTCGCGGTCACCGGCGCGGTGGTGGTCACGACGCCTTCGACCGTCGCGTTGGCCGACGTGCGCAAAGCCATCGAAATGTTTCGCCAGGTGAACGTGGAAGTGCTCGGCGTGGTCGAAAACATGAGCACGTTTGCGTGCCCGCACTGCGGCAAGGCCATCGACATTTTCGGCCACGGCGAAGGCGCGAAAACCGCCATCGCCTATGGCGTGCCAGTGCTCGGCGAAATTGAAATTGATCCGCGCATCCGCGTTGGCGGCGATACCGGCAAGCCGGTCGCGTCCCTTGGTGAAGCCGGCGCGGGCGCAAAGAGCCTATACAACGTTGCGCGCGCCGTCGCCAATCGCCTCGCGGAAGTAGCCGGCACCACCGGCGGCCCGTCGGTCCAGATTGACTAGAGCCCTTTTTCGTTGAACGCGGTTGAGGCCATGATATAATGCCGCTCAGGACAAACTTTGTAGAGCAGGGCGCTGCGGCAACCGTGTTGCCGCATTTTTCTTTTTGGGGGTAAGAGCACGAAACCCGTCTTTCTCGTTTTGCTTTCTCTACTCTTGGTCGCGGCCGGGCTGGTGTGGCTGTCGTTTGGAGACTGTGCAGGACTGTTCCGGCGCTCTTATCATTCAATTGTCCTGGGAGATAAGGACTTCATCGCACGGAAAGTTCGATTCAAGGTCCAAATAGCTGGTACTTTGCTCTTGCCGAACGGACGTCTCGGTGGCTTCACGACTGTGCGTGCCTCTGACTGCGTAGAGGTGACCATTGAGGAGGACGACGAAGGTTCTCCCTCGCAGGCCGTGGACGAAATGGAAAAGAGAATTCGGGGAAGCGTTCGCATCGTAGAACGGGTCCCAATCCGTGACCAGGATGGTGAACTTGTTGGAGAGCGCGTAGCGTTGGTGAAGGAAGGGCCAAAAGCAGAGATCATATCCCTGAAAAAGGGGGCCAGTAGATTGTTCGTAATTGAGTCGAAGTCTTTAACGCATGCGCTAGCCTATGAAAAGCTTATCCAGAATGGTTACAGGCTCGGCCCCCATGGCTATGTCATTGGAGAGGGCAAATAACAGGCGAGTGGCCCATACCTGGGGCTCGGCTCTCGGGACGCAGTTTTGAAAGCTAACGAGCGGGATCCTTTGTAGGTCCTTTAGAATCAACACTTGCAGGAGGCTTTCTAATTGTTGATTCTAAATAACTTACAGAAAAGCTAAATTCTTTAGATGCAACACTTACAGAAAACTGGGGGGAGGCTGTGGTTATGGTTAACCAGAATTCTGGCTCAAACTCCGCCACAAAAGGCTTGATCGAACTGGCTAGACAACCCGACATCCGGCCCTATCGCGGCAAGCGCCCGCAAATCGCGGCTTCGGCTTATATCGACCCTGCTGCTGTTATCATCGGCGACGTGGTGATTGGCGAGGATTCGAGCGTCTGGCCGTGTTCCGTGGTTCGCGGCGACGTCCACTACATCCGCATCGGTGCCCGAACGAACATTCAGGACGGGTGCGTGCTCCACGTGATGCGCGATGAGTATCCGCTGATTCTTGGCGATGACGTGACCGTCGGCCATTCCGTCACGCTCCACGGCTGCACCATCGAGTCGCGCTGCCTCATCGGCATGGGCGCGGTCATTTTGAACGGCGTGACGATCGGCGCGGGCAGCATCGTCGCGGCGGGCACGCTGATCACCGAGCGCACCGCGATTCCCGCGGGCAGCCTGGTCATGGGCTCGCCCGGCAAAGTGAAGCGCGCGCTGACGGAGATCGACAAAGCCTCGATTGACGCCTACGCCAAGCGCTACGTTGAGTACAAGAATATTTATCGGGCCGAGCCTACGTAGCGGCAGCCTTTAGGCCGCCATTTTTAAGGAGCTGTCGGAGTGAGCGAAGGCGCAGCCAAAAAAGAAGAGAAGCCGCGCAAGTTCCAAGCGATCCGCGGCACGCGCGATTTGCTGCCGCCGGAGACGGCTCTCTGGAATCGCGTCGAGCAAACCGCGCACGAAGTCTTCGCCACTTTCGGCTTCGGCGAAATCCGCCTCCCGATCTTCGAGCCAACAGAATTGTTTGCGCGCTCGATTGGGTTGGATACCGACGTTGTTTCAAAGGAGATGTACACTTTCCCGGATCATCCACTCCGGCGTCTGGAGCAACTCAGGGAGGCAGTGAAATTTGAAGGCGCGACGTTTTGGCCGACTGATGATGCGAGCTTATCTCTTTTCACCAAAGCACTGACCAGGTTCGTAGAATCGCTAGGAGAATTGTTTAGAGACGAAGACTCCGAAACTTATAACAAAGAGCGATTTGGTCGATTGCGCACCGAATTGACAGATGAAGTATCGAAATTTCAACAGCTCCTCAAGCTTGGCCCCGCTGAGGGATTAGATAGTGAGCTGACGAGATCGAAGGAACGAATTGAGACCATTCTGGGCTTTTTTGAATTCGGAGAGTCGCTCACGCTCCGGCCAGAGGCCACAGCCAGCGTTTGCCGCGCTTACATCGAACACAACATGCAGCAACTCCCCCAGCCGGTGAAGCTCTACTACATGGGGCCGATGTTCCGGCGCGAACGGCCGCAGAAAGGACGCTACCGGCAGTTTTATCAGATTGGCGCGGAGGTACTGGGCGGCAGCGACGCTCCGGCCATCGACGCCGAAGTCATCGAAATGGTGATGACGTTTTTCGACCGCCTGGAATTGCAGGGCGTTCAGCTCGATATTAATTCGATCGGCTGCCGCGAATGCCGCCCCAAATATGTTGAACAGCTGCGCGCCGCGCTCCTGAAAGTGAAGGACAAGCTCGGCCCGGACAGCCAGCGGCGCATCGAAACGAATCCGCTGCGCGTTCTCGATTCCAAACTCGAAAGCGAGCAGCCCATCATCGCCACGCTGCCGCACATCGCCGATCACCTCTGCGAAGAGTGCGCCGCGCACTACGCCGCCGTAAAGCATCAGCTCAAAATGCGCGGCGTAATCTACCGCGAGAATTGGCGGCTCGTGCGTGGCCTTGACTATTACATGCGCACGACGTTTGAAATCACGGCGAAGGGACTCGGCTCGCAAAATGCCGTGTGCGGCGGCGGTCGCTACGACGGGCTGGTAGAATTGCTGGGCGGGCCGCCAACCAAGGGCATCGGCTTTGCCATCGGCGAAGACCGCTTGATCTTGTCGCTGCAGGAAAGCGGGAAAGCGCCTGTTCAGCAAGGCCGTGACGTATACATCGCGTGGATGGGCGAGCGCGCGCAAGCGACAGCCATCCGCGCAGCGAAAGATTTGCGCAAGGCAGGATTCAGCGTGGAGCTTCCGCCGGTGGAGCAAAAATTCGGCAAAGCCCTCGGCCAAGCGGACAAACTCGGCGCGAAGTACGCGCTGATCCTCGGCGACAATGAAGTGTCCGAAGGCTTGTGGACGCTAAAGACGCTGGCCGACGGCGCGCAAGCAAAGTTCACTGAGCCCGATTTGCTGGAACATCTGAAGAAGCATCTGTAGCTCACCCCTTCAGGGGTGAGGCCTTTTCTCTGGAGATTTTGCAGCATAGCGAAAGTAAACTTCCTCAGGCCTGAAGGCCTGAGCTACAGGGTGAAGAGACGTGCTGGATTTTCTTGGCAACCTGAAGCGCACACACTACTGCGGCGAATTGCGCGCCAAGGACGAAGGCCGCGATGCCATTGTCATGGGCTGGGTAGCGCGGCGCCGCGACCTTGGCAATTTGCTTTTTCTTGATGTGCGCGACCGCACTGGCATCGTGCAGGTGGTTTTCAACAAGGAGACGCAGCCCGCGGCGCACGCCAAAGCCGAGCAAGCGCGCGGCGAATTCGTCGTCGCCGTGGAAGGCAAAGTCCTCAAGCGCCAAAAAGCCAATCCGGAATTGGCCAGCGGGGAAGTCGAGCTGGTTGCATCGAAGCTGCACATTCTCAACAACTCCAAGACGCCGCCGTTCCCCATCGAAGACGAAATCAACGCCGCGGAAGAAACGCGCCTGCGCTTTCGCTATCTCGACCTGCGCCGCCCGAAGCCGCACCGCAATCTCGCGCTGCGCCATAAAATCATCCTGGAAATTCGCAAAGTGATGGACGAGATGGGCTTTGTCGAAGTGGAGACGCCCATGCTCACGCGCTCGACGCCGGAGGGCGCGCGCGATTTTCTTGTGCCCAGCAGGATTCATCACGGGCAGTTTTACGCATTGCCGCAGTCGCCTCAAATCTTCAAGCAAATTCTGATGATCGCCGGACTGGACAAATATTTTCAGATTGTGAAGTGCTTTCGCGACGAAGATTTGCGCGCCGACCGCCAGCTGGAATTCACGCAGCTCGACCTGGAGATGTCTTTCCCGCGTCAGGAAGATATTTTTCACGTGATCGAGCAAGTGATGGTGCGCGCCTGCGCCGTCGCCGGAATCAAGGCCGAAGCGCCGTTTCCGCACATGCAATACAAAGACGTCATTCGCAAATACGGCAGCGACAAGCCCGACCTGCGTTTTGGCATGGAACTTCACGAAGCGACGCACTGCTTTCCGGATGAGGCCAGGCAAAAACTCCAAATCGAAGGCAGTGTCTTCGCGCTCGCCGCTCCCGGCGCGGCAAGCTATTCGCGCAAGCAACTGGACGATTTGACGGAAAAGGCAAAAACGCTCAAAGCGCGCGGCGCCTATTTTGTGAAAGTCGCGCCCGAAGGCCTCACCTCCACCGTCGAGAAATTGATCGGCCCGGAAAATGTGAAGAAGTTCGCCGAGGCTTGCAGCGCGAAACCCGGCGATCTCGTTGTCGCCGTTTCCGCCAAAGAGCAAATCAGAGGCACCGAAGCCGCCGCGCTGATCGCCGGCCAGTTGCGCTTGCAGCTTGGCGAAGCGCTCGGCGTGATTGACAAATCCCAGTGGAAATTCCTGTGGCTCACCGGCTTTCCGTTGTTCGAGTGGAGCGAAACAGACAAAACCTGGGTCAGCGCGCAGCACCCCTTCACCGGCATCGTTGATGAAGACCTGGAAAAGCTCGAATCCGCGCCCTGGGAAGTGCGCTCGAAAGGCTACGACCTTGTTCTGAACGGGTACGAGCTTGGCTCCGGCAGCATCCGAATCCACCGCCAGGACATTCAGGAGCGCCTCTTCAAAGCGCTGGGCTTGTCCGAAGAACAATTGCGCCGACGCTTTGGGTTTTTTCTCGACGCTCTGACCTACGGCACGCCACCGCACGGCGGCATCGCGCTCGGCATCGATCGCGTGGTCATGCTCCTCGCCGGTGAAAAATCCATTCGCGAAGTCATCGCCTTCGCGAAAACCACCGCCGCCCAAGATCTGATGGCCGATTCGCCCAGCGAAGTGGATGCCGCCCAACTCGACGACCTTGGCCTTGCCATCAAGCAGAAGAAAAAAGCCGCCGAGTGATATGAGTCGCAAAGGCGTCGACCATCATACAAGATATCCGAAGGCAATTCATGAGGATCAAAATCCGTTTGCTCTTCTTGGATTTCTACCTGGCTATCTACGACTCTTAATCTTTCTACGATGGACGGCCTACAAGTGTCCTCACTGCAGTCAGGTTTTTCGGAGAGATTTCTGGCCTAGAAATGTCTGGCTCGGTACTGGGAAGCGCGTTTGCAAGAACTGCGGACAGATTTTCGACGACGGCTCCAGTGAATGGCCGGAGCTTCCTCTGTTTAGGAAGCTAAGATTCTTTCTCCCGCCTCTTGCTGTTGGGATCTGGGGAGGATTTGTGGTTGCAGCGGTCGCATCACTCTTCATTGGGCCACGAGACGAACATAGTTGGCCGGTTGTGATTATCGTATCGACCTTCGGACTCATACCGGCCCTTGCCTGGTCCCCAATCCATCTGGCGCAAGTGATTCGGTCGATTCATCGCTATAATGCTCGTGGGAATCAAGGGACCAAATGAGCCGCATACGCATATTGCCGGAGGCGGTGGCGAACAAAATCGCCGCGGGCGAAGTTGTCGAGCGGCCGGCTTCTGTCGTCAAAGAGCTGCTCGAAAATGCCATCGATGCTGGCGCGAAGACGATTCGCGTCGAAGTGGAAGTCGGCGGCAAGCGCATGATCCGCGTGATCGACGACGGCCACGGGATGTCGCACGACGACGCGCTGCTGGCCTTCGAACGTCACGCCACGAGCAAGCTCAAGTCCGCCGACGATCTGCTTTCCATCGCCACGCTGGGTTTTCGCGGCGAAGCGCTGCCGACCATCGCCGCGGTTTCGCGATTGTTGCTGGAAACCCGCGACGAAGCGGAACCTGAGGGCACGCGCATCGAATTCGCTGGCGGCAAACTCATGGGAGTAAAGCCCGCGGGATTGCCCGCCGGAACTACCGTCAGCGTCGCCGATATTTTCTATTGTGTTCCCGCGCGCCGAAAATTTCTCAAGTCCGATACGACGGAGCTGGGCCACATCGCTTCGTTGGTCACGCACTACGCGCTGGCGAATCCCGCGAAGCAATTCATTCTGAGCACCCCGACGCAGGAAATCATCAATTGCCCGCCTGCGGAAAAACTTGCTGACCGCGTGTATCAACTGTTCGGCCGGCAAGCGCTGGAAGAACTGGTCGAAATTCCCGTAGCCTCCGCGTCCTTCCGCGCCGCAATCACCGAGCCGGAACTCGAACCTGAAGAAGAAAAAGCTTCGCTGACCGTTAGTGGCTTTACTTCGCGGCCCGACATCCAGCGTGTGAATCGCAACGGCATCTACATTTTCGTGAATCGCCGCCTGGTGCGCGACCGGCTGATTTTGCACGCGATTCACGAAGCCTACCGCAACATTCTGCCGCCGACCGTTTTTCCCGCCACGCTGCTTTTCCTGGAGATGCCCTACGAAGAAGTTGACGTCAACGTGCATCCCGCAAAAATCGAAGTGCGCTTCCGGCGCTCGCAATTCGTTCATGATTTCACGCGCGATGCGATTCGCCAGGCGCTGATGGGCGCGCGGCCGATCGCCAGTTTTGCCGCCGCTGCTGCCGCGCCGCAGACGGCCGGCGGCGGGAACGGAGAATTGTCCGGCGGAATCGCGCCCGCTCCTGTGGAATCGGGCGTACCGCGCGCGATCATTCCTTCGATGGAAGAAATCGGCGTAGGCTCCGGCGTCGGCTCGGACTTCGGTTCAGGCGGAGGATTCGATCTCACCGGCGCGCCGATGCGGCCGGTCGAGCAGCGGATTCCATTTACATCGGGAACTTCACTTGGCCAGGCTGTCGCGCCGGTGCAAATTTCTAGCGCCGGAAATTGGGCCGCGAATCTTGCAGCGCCGAACGCGGATGCTCCCGCAAGCCTGCCGCGTCCCGAACAAATTGCGGACCTCAAGCCTCTGGGGCAAGTCAGCGCGAGCTTTATCGTCGCCGTGAACGGCGAAGGCCTCTGGCTCATCGATCAGCACGTGGCCCACGAGCGCGTGCTCTTCGAACAGCACCTCGAAGCGCGCCGTGCTGGAAAAATCGAAGCCCAGCGAATGCTTATGCCGCTGGTCATTGAACTCTCGCCCCGGCAAATCGTCACCTTTGAAAAAATCGCCGAGGAGCTGTCCGCGAACGGTTTCGAGGTCGAACTCATGGGGCCAAAGAGCGTGGCCATCCAGGCCGTGCCCGCTGGTGTGATCGCTCCCGACGCCGAGAAACTGCTGCGAGAGATTCTCGACGGCATCGAGCGCGAGAACGCCGCGATTTCCATCGAAACGTTGCAAGCGAAAATCGCGGCATCCACGGCGTGCCATGCGGCCATCAAAGTGAACATGCCGCTGGAGCAAGCGAAAATGGAATGGCTGCTCGACGCCCTGGCAAAAACGGATTGTCCGATGAGCTGTCCGCACGGCCGGCCGGTTGTCTTGCGCTATTCCATCAAAGAAATTGAAAAGGCGTTTCACAGAATCTGACTTTTGCAGGTGCCGGGCCTTAGTCCGGTCATCGGGAGACTCACTGAATGAGCGATTCGCAAAAGACCGCAGTGATCTTCGGCCTGGCGAATAAGCGCAGCATCGCCTGGGCCATCGCCCAGAAATTGCACCAAGCCGGCTGGCGGCTGGGGATTACCTACCAGAACGAGCGGCTGGAGCTTGAAGCCAAGGATTTGATCGCGGAGATGCCGGGCGCCGCGGGATTCATGTGCGACGTTACGAAAGACGATGAGATCTCGCGATTGTTCGATCAACTGAAGTCGCGATACGGCGTTCTGCACGGCCTGGTGCACAGCGTGGGGTTTGCTCCGCCGGAGGAGCTGAAGAATCCTTTTCTGAACACGACGCGCGAAGGGTTTCGCATCGCACACGACATCAGCGTCTACTCGCTGATTGCCGTAGCGCGCGGCGCCGCGCCGCTCATGACTGCCGGCGGTGCGATGGTCACGCTGACCTACTACGGCTCCGAGAAAGTGGTTCCGAACTACAACGTCATGGGCGTGGCGAAAGCGGCGCTGGAAGCGACGGTCCGCTATCTAGCGAACGATCTTGGGCCGAAGGCCGTCCGCGTCAACGCTATTTCCGCAGGGCCCATCAAAACGCTGGCGGCGCGGGGAATCTCAAACTTCGGCGACATGCTCAAAACCCAATTGGAGCGCGCCCCGCTGAAACGCAACATCGATGCCGCAGAAGTCGGCGCGACCGCTGCATTTCTGCTTTCGGAAGCGGGCTCGGGCATTACCGGCGAGACCATCTTCGTCGATTGCGGTTACAACATCATGGGATTCTGAGTAGCACAGGCACTCTAGCCTGTGCACGATTTGCGCGTGACTCAAAGTAGAATCACACAGCCAAGAGTCGCTGTGCTGCTAAGAATGTCCAAACTCACGATCGCCATCGACGGTCCCGCAGGATCGGGCAAAAGCAGTGTGGCGCGACGCGTTGCAGCGATGCTCGGGTATTTGTATTTGGACAGCGGCGCGATGTACCGCGCGCTTGGGCTGAAGGCTCTGCGACAGGGCATCCCCTTGGACGATGAAGCACGGCTCGTGGCGCTCGCCAACCAAACACACATCGAGCTTCGCGCTCCCACAGCAGAGCACGAAGCAGTTGGCGCGAAAAATTGTGTTTTCCTGGATGGTGCTGACGTCACTCGCGAGATTAGGACGAGCGAGGTAGCGCAGGCGGCTTCGCGGCTCGCAACGATTGCAAAAGTACGCCAAGTGCTTGTCGCCGAACAGCAACGCGCCGGCGCTGGCGGCGGGATCGTGATGGAAGGGCGCGACATCGGCACCGTAGTGTTCCCCAAAGCCGAGCTGAAGATTTTTCTGGACGCTTCGCCGGAAGTGCGCGCGGAGCGCCGCTGGAAAGAGCACCAGGAAAAAGGCGACCGGATTACGCTCCCGGAAGTTTTCGACGAAGTGATTGAGCGCGACAGGCGCGATCGCGAGCGCAAAGTTTCCCCGCTCGTACGCGCCGCCGATGCCGTGCTTGTGGACAACACTGCAATGGGCATCGAAGAAACCGCGCGATTGATCGTCATGCTCGCCCAGGAACGCGAAAAAGAATTGGCGGGAGCCGCCGGAGGGAAACCATGATTCGGACTTTGCTGATGCTGGCATTTTCCGCCGGCTGCGCGCCTTTTGTGATGCCTCTGTTGGCATTTGCGCAGACAAGTTCCGGCCCAACAGAAGCAGCGCGAAAATTGCGCGAGTATCTCGACGAAGATTGGAAACAATGGATGGAGGAATATCCCGAAATGGCGACCTCCGCCGGATTTCCCGGGCAGAACCGCCGGTGGAGCGACGATTCGCAAGAGGGCATCGAGGCGAAAACCCGTCATCTGCACGAGAGCCTCACGAAGCTGAAGTCCATTTCGCGTGATGCGCTTCCCGCCGGCGAGCAACTCAACTACGACCTTTACCGGGAGCGGCTGGAAACCGCGGAAGAGGGATTGCAGTATGGCGACGACCCCATGCCGTTCCACGGTGTGATCCCGCATAACCTGTGGATGCCGATGACGCAGATGGGGGGAATCCAGCAGGGAATGCCGGCGACGCTGGCGACGATGCCGCATCAGACGGTTGCGGACTACGAAGATATTCTGGCGCGGCTCGAAGCGCTGCCGAAAAACGTCGAGCAGAACATCGAACTGTTGCGCGGAGGATTAAGGCGGGGATACTCGCCGCCGAAACTCATGCTGCGTGATGTGCCCAAGCAGATTGCCGGCCTGATTCCCGCGGATGCACTGGCGAGCCCTCTGCTGGAGCCGTTCAGTAAATTTCCCGCGGGGTTTCCTGGAAGCGAAAAAGCTCGATTGACGCAGCGCGCGAAACAGCTTTACTCCGGCGCGATTGTTCCTGCAATTCAGAAATTGCATGACTACGTTGTGAAAACTTACATCCCGGCGTGCCGTGAATCCATTGCCGCGACGGCGTTGCCGAATGGCGCCGCCGCGTATGCGTTTCACGTGCGCTGGCAGACCACTACGAATCTGACGTCGCAACAGATTCACGAGATTGGACTCTCGGAAGTGAAGCGTATCCGCGCGGAAATGGGCAAAGTCATCGCTTCGACGGGATTCAAGGGCAGCTTCCATGACTTCACGGAATTTCTGCGGACGGATCCGAGTTTTTTCTATGACCAGCCGGATGATCTGGTCAACGGCTACCGCATCATCACGAAGAAGGTCGATCCGGAACTTGCGCACCTGTTCGGAAAGCTGCCGCGCCTACCCTACGGCGTTTGCGTCATTCCTGATTTCAAAGCTCCTTCGCAAACCACCGCGTACTACCAACCGGGCGCCCCGAGCGCCGGCCGCCCCGGCTGTTATTTCGTGAACACCTACAACCTGCGCGCGCGGCCGAAATGGGAGATGGAAGCGCTTTCCCTGCACGAATCGGTCCCAGGGCATCACTTGCAAATATCCCTCGCGCAGGAGCAGGAAGGGCAGCCGGAATTCCGAAAGCATTCCGGCTACTCGGCGTTCGTCGAGGGCTGGGCCCTGTACTCGGAGGGCCTGGGCGAAGACGTTGGCCTATACAAAGATCCCTACTCAAAATTCGGGCAACTCAGCTACGAAATGTGGCGCGCGGTTCGGCTCGTGGTGGATACCGGAATGCATTCCATGGGCTGGACGCGGCAGCAGGCCATCGATTTCTTCCGCGAGAATACCGGAAAGACCGATCAGGACATTACCGTCGAAGTGGATCGCTATATCGTCTGGCCGGGACAAGCGCTCGCTTACAAGATCGGGCAGATGAAGATTCGCGAATTACGGGCCGACGCAGAAAAGAAACTCGCCGCGAAATTCGATGTGCGCAAATTTCATGATGCCGTGCTGGAAAATGGAGCTGTTCCGTTGAGCGTGCTGGAAGCCCACATGAAGCAATGGATGGATTCCCAAACGGCGCACTAAAAACTTGCCACGCCTTACTCGCTAGAAAATGCAGCGACGCCGCTCATGGCGCCACAGGATGCGGCAGGGTGTGCATTCGCTGCGTTTTTTCCTTGCGGTAAGTGAGATAAGAAGATTGAGAATTTCTCAGGCCGGGGCAGACATCGAGCTCAAAAACTCCATGTTGGCTTTCGACTTCGATAGCCGGCTAATCAGCAGCTCCATGGCCTCGACTGTAGAGAGCGGGCTCAAAACCTTGCGCAACACCCACACGCGGCTCAACTCCTCCGGCGGCAGAAGCAATTCGTCCTTGCGGGTGCCGGAGCGTTGAATGTCGATCGCCGGGAAAACGCGCTTATCGGCGAGCCGGCGGTCCAGATAGATTTCCATGTTGCCGGTACCCTTGAACTCTTCGAAAATGACGTCGTCCATGCGGCTGCCGGTATCGATCAGGGCCGTGGCGATGATGGTGAGAGACCCGCCTTCTTCGACGTTACGAGCAGCGGCGAAAAAGCGCCGCGGGCGCTGCAGCGCGTTGGCATCAATACCGCCGGAGAGCACTTTGCCCGAGGGCGGCGTTACCGCGTTGTAGGCGCGCGCCAGGCGCGTGATGGAGTCCAGCAGCACGACGACATCGCGCTTGTGCTCCACGAGACGCTTGGCCTTTTCCAAAACCATCTCGGCAACCTGGATGTGGCGCTGGGGCGCTTCGTCAAAGGTGGAACTGATGACCTCGCCTTTCACCGTACGCTGCATGTCCGTGACTTCTTCCGGGCGTTCGTCGATCAGCAGCACGATCAGCGCGACTTCCGGATGATTGGTGGCTACGGCGTTGGCCATGGCTTGCAGCATCATGGTCTTGCCGGTGCGTGGCGGGGCATTGACCAGCCCGCGCTGGCCTTTGCCGACTGGGCAGAGAAGATCAAGAACGCGGCCGGTCATATTCTCCTTGGTCGTTTCCATTTTCAAACGGCCCTGGGGATAGAGCGGCGTCAGGTTATCGAAGAAAATCTTGTTGCGCGCGACTTCCGGGTCCTCAAAATTGACGGCCTCGACTTTGATCAGCGCGAAATAGCGCTCGCCGTCTTTTGGCGGGCGCACCTGGCCGGAGACGGTGTCGCCGGTACGCAGGTCGAACTTGCGGATCTGCGACGGCGAAACGTAGATATCGTCCGGCCCGGGAAGATAGTTGTACTCCGGGGCGCGCAGGAATCCGAACCCATCGGGCAGGCATTCGAGGACGCCTTCGGAGAAAATCAATCCGTTCTTTTCGGTTTGCGCGCGGAGGATTTGGAAGATCAGCTCCTGCTTGCGCATGCCGCTGGCGCCGGGAATGTTCAAGTCCTTGGCGATCTTGGCGAGGTCGGTGATGTTCTTTTCTTTCAGCTCGGCAAGACTGATGCTCATCGGATTGCTTCCTTCAACGTTCGTTTCTTTTGGCATATATCCTTAGCTTTGATTGTGAAAATTGACCCTGGGAATCCGGATTGTTTTTGAGGTGGCGCCCCGCACTGGCCGTCGACCGCTCCGCGGTCACAATAACCGAAGACGCGAAAACCTGCCGAGATAGGCAAACCAGACTTTCTGCAACCGGAGGCAGCGCCGGGGACGCGGCGAACCAGAGAGTTCCTCAAGCGTAACATCGGCCATGCCGGTGTCAACTCGCGGGAAGGGCCGGGCCCAAAACAACGCTGCTTAGTTGGTCAAACTCTTGTCTTTCTCGGCGCCGGCTACGAACGGTTCTGCTACGGGCGCGACTGCGGCATGCTCGAGCGGCACCGTTGGCCGCTCCAGCGCAATCTGCAGCACTTCATCCATCGTTTCTACAAAATGCATCGTAAGAGTGGCGAGGATCTCCTGCGGGATTTCCGCTAGGTCCTTCTCATTGTCCTTCGGAAGCACTACCGTACGCAAGCCCATTCGGTGGGCGGCCAGGAGCTTCTCTTTGACGCCGCCGATGGGCAGCACTTTGCCGCGCAGCGTGATTTCGCCGGTCATAGTAACGTCACGGCGCACGGGATTTCTCGTCAGCGCGCTCACGATGGACGTGCAGATGGTGATACCCGCGGAAGGGCCGTCCTTCGGGATGGCTCCTTCGGGCACGTGGACGTGAATGTCAATCGTGCGATAGAAATCCCTGGGCAGTCCGAGCAGATTCGAGCGCGAACGCACGTAACTCATAGCTGCCTGCGCGGACTCTTGCATTACGTCGCCAAGTTTTCCGGTGAGCGTTAGGCGGCCTTTGCCTTCCATCAGCGTGGCTTCCGTAGCCAACACCGAGCCTCCCACCTCAGTCCAGGCAAGGCCGGTGGTCAAGCCGATTTCATTTTGCTTCTCGAGCCAAAATTCGCGGTACTTCAGCACACCCAGAAAGTCGTTCACGTTCGTGGACGTGATTTCCACGGTCGAACTCGCGCCGTCGGTAACCACTTTCCGCGCCATTTTTCGCGCGATGTTCTGAATTTCGCGCTCTAGGCTGCGAACTCCGGCCTCGTGCGTGTAGTGCCGGATGATGTGGAGAAGCCCTTCATCCGTGAACTTGAGGTTCTTCTCGGTCAGCCCGGTCGCTTCGCGCGCGCGCTTCACCAAGAAACGCTTGGCAATCTCCAACTTTTCCTGCTCCGTATAGCCGGGAAGCCGCAGGATCTCCATGCGGTCTTGCAGCGGCTGCGGGATCGTATGCAGCACATTCGCGGTGCAAACGAACATCACTTTCGAAAGGTCGTACTCCACGTCCAGGTAGTGGTCCGTAAACGAGCTGTTCAGTTCCGGGTCGAGCACTTCCATCAACGCCGCCGATGGATCGCCGCGGAAGTCCGTGGACATTTTGTCCACTTCGTCCAGCACGAAAATCGGGTTCACCGTCCCGGCCTTTTTCATCATCTGGATGATCTGGCCGGGCAGGGCGCCGATATAGGTTCGGCGATGCCCGCGAATTTCGGCTTCATCCCGCACGCCGCCAAGCGATACGCGCACAAACTTGCGCCCAGTCGCATGCCCAATGGACATGGCCAGCGAAGTCTTGCCAACGCCCGGAGGGCCAACGAAGCAGAGAATTGAGCCTTTTGGATTCTTCACCAACTGCCGGACAGCCAGGAATTCCAGGATGCGCTCTTTGACTTTCTCGAGGCCGTAGTGCTCTTCGTTCAGAATCTTTTCCGCGGCTTTGATATCGCGAATTTCTTTCGATTTTTTCTTCCAAGGCACTGCGAGCAGCCAATCCAGGTAATTTCGGCTGACCGTGGACTCCGCGGACATCGGAGGCATCAGTTCCAGGCGCTTCAGCTCCTGGATGGCTTTCTCATGGACTTCCTTGGACATTCCCGCGGTATCGATTTTCTTTTTCAGCTCGTCGATTTCGCTTTTTTCACCGCGTCCCAGTTCTTTCTGAATGGCCTTCAGCTTTTCGTTCAGGTAGTACTCTTTTTGCGCGCGCTCCATCTGGCGCTTCACGCGCGTGTTGATGTTGCGGTCGACGTTCAGCTTTTCAAGCTCGATTTCCAGGATGTCGCCGATGCGATTCAGCCGCTCAACCGGATCGACCGTCTCCAGCAAATCCTGCTTTTCGTCCACCGGCAATTGCAGATTCGCGGCGATCGTGTCCGAGAGGCGCGCCGGGTCATCCACGCGCGCTGCGGCGATCATCGTGTCGTAATTCAGGCTCTGCGAAAGCTTGATGAACTGTTCGTAAAGCCCGGTAATTTTTTGGACCGTTTGATCAACTTGTGGCGAAGGCTCGACGCGCGCGCCAAGCAGCCGAACGGTGGCCCGGAAGAAACCTTCTTCGGTGGCGATCGAAAGCGCGCGGGCGCGCTCCACGCCTTCCACCAAGACTTTGATATTGCCATCGGGAAGCTTGACGCTCTGCACGATGTTGGCGAGCGTCCCCACCGCGTAGATTTCTTCCGGCTTGGGATCATCGACCGAAGCATCGTGCTGTGTGGATAGAAAAATCTTCTTGTCGCCGGCCAGCGCTTCTTCCAGCGCCCGCACGCTCGCTTCGCGGCCGACGATAAACGGGGTCATCTGCTGCGGAAAGATGACCATGTCGCGCACCGGCATCATGGGCACGCGCTTCATTTCCTGTTTTTCGCGAGTAAACATTCAGTCCCCTGGGTTCTGCGCATGCGGCGCCGGGAAGGCCGTATCGTAAAATTCGAGCGAGCGGCTTATCCGGCCTTCTCGAGCAAACTCCAATTGATCTCGCGCGTGCGGACCATGTCCGCCGTAACCACAAAATCGCGCACCTTGCGCTGCATAGGCAGGTGGTACATCAGTTCCAGCATGAGGTCTTCGAGAATCATACGCAAGCCGCGCGCGCCGACTTTGCGCTGAAGTGCTAACTCCGCCACGGTCTCGAGCGCGTCGTCCGTAAACCGCAGGCGCACGTTCTCGAATTCGAACAGGCGCTGGTACTGCTTCAGCAGCGCGTTCTTCGGCTCCGTCAAAATCTTCATTAACGCGCCCTTGTCCAGATCGTTCATGACGCCGGCGACCGGCAGGCGGCCCACAAACTCGGGGATCAGGCCGTAGCGAATCAAATCACCCGGTTGCACTTGCTCCAGCAGTTCCGTGTTGCGGCGCTGCGGCGTGGTCGGCGCGGCATCAGTGTGGAAACCCAGCGAACGCCGTCCGGCGCGCTTCTCGATGATTTTCTCGAGGCCCACGAAGGCTCCGCCGCAAATAAAAAGAATGTTTGTCGTGTCCACCGGCGTGAATTCCTGATGCGGATGTTTGCGCCCGCCCTGCGGAGGCACATTGGCCACCGTGCCTTCCAGAATTTTCAGCAGCGCCTGCTGCACGCCTTCACCGGAAACATCGCGCGTGATCGAAGGGTTCTCATCCTTCTTGGCGATCTTGTCGATCTCATCGATATAAATGATGCCTTGCTGGGCCTTCTGCACGTCGCCGTCGGCCGCTTGCAGGAGCTTCAAAATAATGTTTTCGACGTCTTCGCCTACATAGCCTGCTTCGGTAAGCGTGGTGGCATCGACTATTGCGAAAGGAACGTCGAGCATGCGCGAGAGCGTCTGCGCCAGCAGAGTCTTGCCCGTACCGGTCGGCCCGATCAACAAAATGTTCGACTTGCTCAATTCAATATCGCCCGGCTGCTTGTTCAGGAAAATCCGTTTGTAGTGGTTGTAAACCGCGACCGCCAGTTTCTTCTTCGTGCGGTCCTGCCCGATAACGTAGCCATCCAGGAATTGCTTGATCTCCGGCGGGCGTGGAAGCCGCTTCGTCGGCGCGGCGGCCTGTTCACGTTTCTCATCTTCCAGAATCGTTTGGCAAACGCCCACACACTCGTTGCAGATGTACGCGCGTGGATAGTCCGAAGGCGAACTGATCAGCTTTTCGACCTGCTCCTGTGTCTTGTGGCAAAAGGAGCAGCGCAGCGGTTCGTCTGGGTTAAATTTCTTCACTGGTATGAAGGCCTCGTCTCCGCTGAGCTTTGACGGAGTCTCTAGCCACTATTCTAGGCCGATTATTCCCCGGAACAAAAGAGAAAGTCGATGGGTTGCTAACCTTTTGGAACCCCTGTGAATTCCCCGCTTCAAGCCGCAAAGCACTCCGCCGCGCGAAACTAGCGGTGCTTGAAAATAATCTCGTCGATCATCCCGTATTCTTTGGCTTGCTCGGGATTCATGATGTAGTCGCGGTCGACATCTTTCTCAATGCGGTCCACCGGCTGCCCGCTGTGCTTGGCAAGCAGGGTATTGATCGTCGTGCGCATGCGCAGAATCTCTTTTGCGTGTAAATCGATATCCGTCGCCTGGCCGCCGAGGCCGCTCATCCACGGCTGGTGAATCAGGATGCGCGCATTCGGCAGCGCAAACCGCTTTTTCGGCGCTCCGCCCGCCAGCAACACCGCGGCAATCGAAGCAGCTTGTCCCACGCAAGTCGTCACCACGTCCGGCTTCACGAATTGCATCGTGTCGTAAATCGCGAATCCCGCGGTGATCGAACCGCCCGGCGAATTGATGTACAGCTGAATGTCTTTTTCGGGATCTTCCGCCTGCAGGAAGAGCATTTGCGCCGTCGCCAGGTTGGCGACGTGATCGTCTATCGGCGTGCCAATAAAAATGATGTGCTCCTTCAGGAGCCGGGAATAAATGTCGTAGGCGCGTTCGCCGCGGCTGGTCTGTTCCACCACCATCGGTACGAGCGTTGTACCGCGATACTCTGGTTCTTCGAAATTTTTCATTGGGTAAATGTCGCTGGCACTGGGCCGGGGTGTTTCACTTTGCATCCGTCGCCGCATTCGCTGCCGCAACGGTCTTGATTTTGGCGTTCTGCGCCAGCCAATCGAGTGTCTTGTCGCTGCGCAGCTTGGCTTTCATCCTATCGAGCGTTCCTTGCTTTGTCAAACGAGCGCGAAGCGCTTCCGCTGATTCGTTACTGTGTCCCGCCATGTGTTCGAGTTCATGTGTGAGCTCTTCGTCGGTGACGTCAATGTTTTCCGCCGTCGCGACGCGGTCGATAATCAGTTCTGCCTTCACATCATCCTTGGCGCGCTCTTGCTGCCGCTTCCTCAGAGTTACCCAGTCCACGTTCACGGCCCGCGGATCAACACCTTGCGCCGCCAGCGACCGCACCACACGCTCCAGGCGCACGTCCATTTGATGTTCGACCAGCGCTTCGGGTACAGGGAAGTCGTGCTGCTTTACAATTTCCGCCAGGACTTTCTCGTGCAGCAATTCCTTGTGCTTGTGGTCGCGCTGATGCTCCAGGCCTTCGCGAACCTTCTTCTTTAGTTCGTCCAGGGAAGTCGCGTCGCTCACATCTTTCGCGAATTCGTCATTTATTTCCGGCAGTTTCTTGGTCTTGATGCCAAGGACTTTCACGGCGTAGTTATACTTCTTGCCCGCCAGTTTCGGGTCCGGATAGTCTGCCGGATACTCCGCGTCGAAATTCTTATGGTCACCCGCGTTCGCGCCTCTTAAATTCGTGTTGAACGGCTCCATCGTTTCTTCCGCGCCGATGTGGCAGAGCACGCTTTCCGCCTGTAGCGGATCGCCTCCGCCTTCCGGTGTGCCCAGCAATTTCACCTGGGCAAAGTCGCCATCTTGAATTGCCCGCCCTTCCACCGGCGCAAACGCCGCCGCCCGCTCGCGCATCTCCTCAAGCGTCTTCGTCACGTCCGCGTCCGTGATGTCCATCGTGGGCATTTCGAACGCCAGGCTCTTGTAATCGCCTAGCACGAACTCCGGCAGCACTTCAAACACCGCGCGAAACTTCAGCGGCTGCCCCTCGTTGAAATCGAGCTTGTCCACTTGCGGCTGCGAAACGGGCATCAATTTCTGTTCGGCCACCGCTTTTTCCACGCGCTCCGGCACCAGCGATTGCAGCACTTCTCCCTTGATGTCCTCCGCGAATTTCCGCCGGATCAGCGAAACTGGAGCTTTGCCGCGCCGGAATCCCGGCACGTTCGCCAGCCGTGCGAATTCCTTTGCCACGCTCTCAATCTTTTTTGTTACTTCTTCGGCGGGAATCTCCAATTCCAGCTCGCGGCGGCACGTTGCTTCAGCCATACAGCAGTCCTTTCCCGGGACAACTTTCAGTTTCGTGATGAAACGGTTGCGGGTCTCGGCGGCATACGCCTGGTCTGCGGGTACGTCCAAGCCAGGCGTTCATTGTCTATAGAGGCCAATCAGGCGAGAATCCACCCTGCAACTCGAATTCTCAGTATAGGCGACGCTTCGAGCACCGTCAATTCGCGCTATTCGTATCTCAGAGCGACGAGCGGGTCAACACGCGTTGCCCTGCGCGCGGGAATGTAACATGCGGCGAGCGTCACCAGCGTCAGCAGCACTGCCACGGCGATTATTGTTAGCGGATCGTTGGCATGGATATCGTAGAGCATCGCGGCCAGGTAGCGCATTACGCCCAGCGCTACGGCGATGCCCAGGATGGCTCCGACGACCGCAAGTACAATTCCCGTCCGTAATACCAGCTTCAGCACGCTTCGCGGCTCCGCGCCAAGGGCCATGCGAATTCCGATTTCGCGCGTGCGCCGCGAGACTTCATACGAAAGCAGTCCGTACAATCCCACGCACGCCAGCACCAGCGCCAACAAGCCAAAGAAGCCGGCCAGCCGCGCGACCAGCCGCTCCTGAAACAGCAACCGGTCGATTTGCTGCGATTCTGTGGTCACGTTGAAAAGCGGCAGATTCGTGTTTACTTGCGCCACGACTTCGCGTACGGCGGGAAGAAGGGCCTGGGGATCGGCCGCCGTGCGCAATTCAAATGAAGCTCCTCCGGCGCTTTGCGGGTGGTACATCATGGCGTGAATCTCTCGCCTTAGGCTGTTGTATTTAGCATCGCGCACTACGCCGATGATTTCGTAACCCGGACTCCTCAGTCGGTTCGCATCCGCCTCCGATTGGCCGAATTGTTTCCCGAGCGGATTTTCCTTGCCGAGGTATTTCTCGACGAACGCCTGATTCACGATCGCTGGAGTCGGCGCCAAGGTTGGAGTTGCTCCCATGTTCGCAGCGGCCACCTTAAAATCCGAAGCATGGAATCCCCGGCCAGCTAGAAATGGAATGTGCAGCGTTTCAAAGAAATTCGGCCCGACGCCGAGTGCGTCCGCTTCGGATTCTTGATCCTGCGGAGTGCCCGGCCAGTGGAAGCTGGTCACCATCAATCCATTACTCAACAGCGGCATCATCGAATAGCTCGCGGACTTTACTCCCGGCGTTTCCGATAGCCTGCCCTGCAAGTCGCGATAGAAGCTGTCCACCTGGGGTCCCTTGTAACCGATTAGCGTCGGGTCAATTCCGAAAATCAAAATGTTGTGCGAATCGAAACCAACGTCGATGCTCCGAAGGTTGGCCAGCGTGCGCACGAGAAGTCCGGCGCCCACCAGCACAACAATTGCCAACGCAACTTGTGCCACCACCAGCGCATTGCCGATGCTGAACCATTTTCCGCCCGCATGTCCCGAACTCGTCGAGCTTCCCTCACCCTCCTTGAGCGCCGGCGTCAAGTTCACACGCACACTGCGAAAAGCCGGTGCGATGCCGAAAAAAATTCCCGTGAGCAGCGAAACCGCAACGGTGAACCCGAGGACGCGCACGTCGACACCCGTCGCAAACCCTAATGGACGGGTCTGATTGCTCGATACAAACGAAAGGATCGCGTGTGCTCCCCAATACGCGAACAGAACCCCTGACGTGCCGCCGAGCACCGAGAGCATTACGCTTTCTGTCAAAAGCTGCCGCACCACGCGCGCACGCCCCGCCCCCAGAGCCAGTCGCACGGCCATTTCCTTTTGCCGGGCAGCGACTCGCGCCAGCATCAGTCCGGCGACGTTCGCGCAAGCAATCAGCAAAATAATTCCGACGGCGAGCATTAGAACATACAAGGGGTCGGAGTATTGGCTGCGCTGTCCAACCAAACCGCTTTGCGCCGGCACAAGCTTTACTTCCGGATTGTCGGCGGCCGTGGATAACGTCTTTGGTTCGCCGGCCATTTCCGATGAGCGCGGGCCCGGCGGCGCTCCTGCTTGCGGCGCTCGCAAGATGGCCGGTTTATTCCCGGCGGATTGCGGCATGGGACCAAAAGGCGCATCGCGACGAGCTTCAGCCCGGCCCTGTCCCGTAACCGGTGGTGACGCCGCGGCGTTACCGCCTGCCGTTGCTGGTGTTCCATCGATGACCATTTGGCGCAGAACTCCCCCGCCGCCACCTGTCGGTGCTCCTCGTCGTGGCCCAGGCGGTCCCGCCATTCCGCCACTGTGGAATAGCGGAACGGCCCCGTGCAGCATTTCGTTGCGGAACAGACCGCTCACCGCTGCCTGCGCTTGAGCGACCTGTGTTTCGGGTTGCAGGCGAGCGAGAATCGTAAGCCACCAGTAACTAACATCGCTCTGGCGGTTTTCCCAGCGCATGGGATCGGTAATGCTTTGTGCGTCGCAGAGCGGCAGCCAAACGTCGTAATCGCTGCCCGGCGTGACTCCCGTGAATCGCTG